>JACCDZ010869501.1_pt1 | contig 21515 bp, 18 predicted proteins | sample 7449551 | NCBI WGS metagenome assembly JACCDZ01 (sample SAMN15323452, study PRJNA562643) | freshwater metagenome | isolation source: river surface water | place: USA:Blue River Watershed | collected 2017-08-18
AGCTTTTTCCAGATCAACCGCCAAGGTTGCTCCGACTCGGCCGCAGCCCATGATTACAACGTGCACGGAGTACAACTTACACCCGTACTCTTCGACTTGTGGAATTAGACGCTGGAGATCGCTTAAAGGTAGGCCAGGTTGTTGAGGTTGAAATTGGAGCAATTGCTCATGGCGGCCACTTTGTAGCAAGACACAATGGGCAGGTTATTTTTGTACGTCATGCAATCAAAGGTGAAAATTGCAAGGTAAAAATTACTGCAGTTAATTCAAAGATTGCTCATGCAGATGTAGTTGATATCTTGTCTGCATCTGTAGACCGAGTTACACCACCATGTAAATATGCAGGTGTTTGCGGTGGCTGCGATTTTCAACATATATCAATTTCTGCCCAATTAAAATTTAAGCGAGATGTTATCTTGGAACAATTTTTGCGTATTGGCAAGATTGATTTAATTGCAGAAGGATTAGATTTTCAAGTTCAACAACTAACGCCAGAAAATGGTATGCATTGGCGAACCCGAATGGATTTTGCAGTTTCACCAAATGGCAAGATTGGTTTTTACGGAGCCCGCAGCAATCAGGTAGTTGAAATTGAGGATTGTGCGATCGCCGATGAGCGAATGAAGGTTAGTGAATTAGTTGAACGCAGCTGGAAATCAGATGCCCGAGTTGAGGTAGCGCTTTCAAGTACATCTGAAATCTCGGTAATGAGAAGTGGCCGAAGCATTAGCGGCCCAACCCAATTAACCGAGCAGGTAGGTGGCAACTCATTCCGAATTTCACCAGTTGCCTTTTGGCAGAGCCACCGCAACGCCCCAACCACCTTAGTAAAGGCTGCCATGGCCCAGTTAGCTGTTAAGGCAGGGGATTGGGTTTGTGATCTTTACTCTGGAGTTGGTTTATTTGGTGCCGAGATTTTGAACCATGTTGGCAAGCAGGGCGTAGTCAATCTAATTGAAAGTGATAAAACCGCTGTTGCAGATGCAAGAAAAATATTTGCTAAACATGAGAATGTAAATATTTACGCAGGCTTAGTTGATCAACAATTATCACAAGTAAAACGCGCAGATCTAATTTTATTGGATCCACCAAGAACTGGTGCCGGAGATTCGGTGATTAAGCAAATGGTTAAGCTGCGTCCTCGAAAAATTGTTTATGTTGCATGTGATCCTGCCGCACTTGCTCGTGATGCGAAGTATTTACAAGAAAGTGGTTATAAGTTAGATCACATAGAAGCCTTTGATTTATTTCCAATGACCCAGCACATGGAATGTGTGGCTGGATTTTCACCGGTAAAGCAGTAAGATTTACAGCATCGGCAAGTAAGAAAGTTGGTGATTGGCTTGAGCAAGAACTCATTTAATGCCAAGACCAATCTAGAAGTAGCCGGCAAGAAGTATGAAATTTTTGATATTACCTCTCTGCCAGAAGCAAAAAATCTTCCCTTTTCATTAAAGGTTTTGTTAGAGAATCTACTTCGCACCGAAGATGGTGCAAATATCACCGCTGATCAAATTAAGGCACTTGCTGCTTGGGATCCATCTGTTGAACCAGATACTGAAATTCAATTTACGCCAGCACGAGTGATCATGCAGGATTTCACCGGAGTTCCTTGCATAGTTGATCTTGCAACTATGAGAGAGGCGATTGTTGAACTAGGTGGAGATGCGGCAAAGGTAAATCCACTATCACCAGCTGAGTTAGTAATTGATCACTCTGTCATCGCCGATATGTTTGGTACCAAAGATTCATTTGAGCAAAATACCGATATTGAGTATCAACGAAATCAAGAGCGTTACCGTTTCTTGCGCTGGGGCCAAACCGCATTTGATGAGTTTAAGGTTGTGCCACCAGGAACTGGAATTGTTCATCAGGTAAATATTGAGTTCTTAGCCCGTGTAATTATGACCAGAATTGTTGATGGTGTTTTACGCGCCTATCCAGACACTGTGGTTGGTACAGATTCACACACCACCATGGTTAACGGCCTAGGAGTTCTTGGTTGGGGAGTCGGCGGAATTGAGGCCGAAGCTGCGCTATTGGGTCAGCCAGTTTCTATGTTAATTCCAAAGGTGGTTGGCTTTAAATTAAATGGTCAACTTCCAGTCGGTACAACCGCAACTGATTTAGTTTTAACTATTACTGAAATGTTGCGCAAGCATGGAGTGGTTGGAAAGTTTGTTGAATTTTATGGCCCAGGAGTCTCTGCCTTACCAATGGCTAACCGTGCAACTATTGGAAATATGTCTCCCGAATATGGTTCAACTGTTGCCATCTTCCCAATTGATGAAGAAACCATTCGTTACTTAAAATTTACTGGTCGCCCCACAGATCAACTAGAGCTAGTTGAGAAGTATGCAAAGGTAAATGGACTTTGGCATGATCCAGCAGCGGAGCCAAGATTCTCTGAAAAATTAGAGCTTGATTTGTCAAAGGTGGTCTCTTCAATTGCTGGTCCAAAGCGACCACAAGATCGCATCTCCCTAAGTGATGCCAAGAGTGCATATGAAAAGATCTCACCTACTTACTTCACTGATAAAACCAATAAAAATAAGGTTGGGCTTTCGGTTAATGGCAATCCAACTACAGTTGGAAATGGCGATGTAGTAATTGCATCAATTACATCTTGTACAAATACTTCAAATCCATCTGTAATGATTGGTGCTGCTCTGCTTGCAAAGAAGGCGGTAGAAAAAGGTTTATCTAGCAAGCCTTGGGTGAAGACTACGTTGGCGCCAGGATCAAAGGTTGTTACTGATTATTATGATCGATCAGGTCTTACCCCCTACATGGATAAATTAGGTTTTAATCTTGTTGGATATGGTTGCGTAACCTGTATTGGTAATTCAGGGCCACTTCCAATTGAAATCAGTAAAGCTATTAATGAAAATGATTTAGCGGTCTCCGCCGTTCTTTCTGGAAACCGAAACTTTGAAGGTCGTATTTCACCAGATGTAAAGATGAATTACCTAGCCTCACCGCCACTAGTAGTGGCTTACGCATTGACAGGTTCCATGAACCATGATTTTGAAAAGGATGCATTGGGTATAGGAAGTGATGGAAATCCAGTTTTCCTCAAGGATATTTGGCCAACTGAAGAAGAGATCCAATCTGTAATTGCTTCATCAATCTCCTCTGAAATGTTTACCAAAGATTACGCATCTGTATTTGATGGTGATCATCGCTGGAAATCTCTAGCAACACCTACCGGAAATACATTTGAATGGGATCCTAAATCGACATATGTGCGCAAGCCTCCTTACTTTGAAAACATGCCACGTGCGCCAAAGCCAGTCACAAATATTTCCGGTGCCCGTGTAATGGCAATTTTGGGTGATTCAGTAACCACCGATCACATTTCACCAGCAGGTAATATCAAAGCTGATTCACCTGCCGGAAAGTATTTGGCTGCAAATGGAATTGACCGCGCAGATTTCAACTCATACGGATCTCGTCGGGGTAACCACGAGGTTATGATCCGGGGAACCTTTGCCAATATTCGTTTAAAGAATTTACTTTTAGATGGCGTAGAGGGTGGATTTACTAAAAACTTCTTAGCAAATGGCGAGCAAACCACAATTTACGATGCATCAATGGCCTATCAAGCAGCTGGCGTTCCATTAGTTATCTTGGCTGGCAAAGAGTATGGATCTGGTTCATCTCGCGACTGGGCGGCGAAAGGAACGGCATTACTTGGAGTTCGCGCTGTAATCGCAGAATCATTTGAAAGAATTCACCGTTCTAATTTAATTGGCATGGGTGTCTTGCCACTTCAATTTCAAGATGGTGAAAATGTTAAATCACTAGGTTTAACTGGGGAAGAGGTTTTTGAAATTACTGGAGTAGATGAGTTAAATAATGGCGTTACTCCTAAATTAGTGACTGTCACCGCCGGGAGTAAGAGCTTCAAGGCAAAACTACGTATTGATACACCTGGTGAGGCTGATTACTACCGACATGGTGGAATCATGCAGTACGTTTTACGCTCACTTTTAAAGTAAATCGCCAAATAATTACCGCAGGTTTAAACTTAGACCATGTCAGAGAAAATGCTGGAATCAATTAAATCACCCGCAGATCTGCGTGGATTGAGTTTTGATCAATTAGACCAGCTCTCATCTGAAATCAGAGCATTTCTTATAGAAAAGGTTTCAAAATCTGGTGGACATTTAGGTCCAAATTTAGGAATCGTTGAATTAACAATTGCACTACACAGAGTTTTTGAATCACCAAAGGATGTAATGGTCTTTGATACCGGTCATCAAACCTATGTTCATAAATTACTAACTGGTCGAATGAGCGGTTTTGAGAAATTGCGTCAACGTGGCGGCTTAGCGGGATATCCAAATCGCAGCGAAAGCGAGCATGATGTTGTTGAAAACTCACATGCATCAACTGCGCTTTCCTGGAGCGATGGCATTGCTAAAGGATTTATGATCAGTAAACAAGATGATCGCAGCGTTGTATGCATTGTCGGTGATGGCTCACTTACTGGCGGAATGGCTTGGGAGGCGTTAAACAACATCGCCGCAAGCACCGATGAAAAATTAGTAATTGTTGTAAATGATAATGAGCGTTCTTACTCACCAACGATTGGTGGAGTTGCCACATATTTATCAACACTTCGTACCACCAAAGGGTATGAGAAGTTTTTAGATTGGGGCAAAGGGGTACTTGAGAAGACACCTGTAGTTGGGCATCCGATTTATGAAACTTTGCATGGCATGAAAAAGGGAATTAAAGATATTGTGGCACCTCAAGGAATGTTCGAGGATTTAGGACTGAAATATTTTGGGCCAATTGATGGCCACAATATCGCCGATGTTGAAAAAGCTCTGCAAAGTGCTAAATCATTTGCTGGCCCAGTTTTAGTTCATGTAATTACTGAAAAAGGTCGCGGTCATGCACCTGCACTTAATGATGAGGCGGAGAAATTCCATGCCGTTGGTGTTGTAGATCCAGAAACTGGAGAACCATTAAGTAAATCAGGAAAAAGTTGGACATCTGTATTCTCAGATGAACTTGTAAAGATAGGGGCTGAGCGTCCAGATGTGGTTGCTATAACTGCAGCGATGATGGGGCCTACCGGTCTAGATAATTTTGAGAAAAACTTTCCAGAGCGAACATTCGATGTGGGAATTGCAGAACAACATGCAACTACCGCAGCGGCAGGAATGGCGTACGCCGGCTTGCATCCAGTTGTTGCCGTCTACAGCACCTTTTTAAACCGCGCATTTGATCAGCTGCTTTTAGATGTGGCATTGCATAAAGCGGGGGTTACCTTTGTGTTAGATCGTGCTGGCATAACAGGTGATGATGGACCATCTCACAATGGCATTTGGGATCTGGCATTAACTGGAATTGTTCCAACTCTTCATGTTGCAGCACCTCGTGATGGCGCAAGAGTTCGCGAAGTTTTACGCGAAGCGATTGAAATCTCTAATGCACCTACTTTGATTAGATTCCCAAAGGGTGCGGTCAATGAGGATATTCCCGCATTTGAACGCAGAGATGGCATAGATGTTTTATACCGTGGTGAGAGTGCAGATATTTTATTGATTAGCGTTGGTGCATTTGCAGCGATGGCGGTGGAATCTGCTGGTCAGGCTTATCGTGAGGGTGTTGGTGTGACGGTAATTGATCCAAGATGGGTAAAGCCATTACCAACTTCATTAATAACAATGGCGCAGCGATACAAGAGCGTAGTTGTACTGGAGGATGGTATTAAGCATGGCGGAATTGCCAGCACTATTAGCGAAATGTTCCGCGAGGCTGGTTTAGCTGTACCGGTTCACTCAATTGGTGTACCACTTGCATTTATTGAGCACTCAAAACGTGCAGAGGTATTGCAAGATCTAGGAATAACTGTGCAAAACATTACTCGCTCACTTGTTACTTGGAGTTCAAGTGAATTAAATGTTAAGGAAGAGATGCAACTCCCGCAGGATGAAAGCGCGAACCGCAAACCGCTTCACTGATTCCTTCGCGATCTAAGTAAGGCAAGATTCCACCCAAATGCATTGGCCAGCCAGAGCCAAGTAACATACAGATATCGATCTCTGCAGGTGTTGCCACAACTCCTTCGTCAAGCATCATCTTTGCCTCAGCAGCAAGTGCCTTTAATGCTCGTTCGCGAACCTGTTCCGCTGTTGATGGAGTATTACCCTTTTCAAGTAAGGCAAGTGCAGCTGGATTAACCTGATTGCCACCCTTCTCATCCTTTATGTAAAAGGTTTTTACGCCCTCTTTAACAAAACGTTGCATAGTAGGTGAGATCTTGTAACGTGGCCCGAGATTTTTATTTAAAGTTTCAGCAACATGCAGTGCAACTCCGGGACCAACTAAACCAAGAAGTTCAAGTGAGCTCATTGGGAAGCCAAGTGGGCGCATGGCAGCATCTGCAACATCGTATGGAGTTCCCTCATCAATAGCATCTGTTACCTCACCCATAAATCTAGTTAGTAGGCGGTTAACAACAAATGCCGGAGCATCCTTAACAATCACCATTGTTTTCTTCAACTCTTTACCAATATTTATGGCTGTAGCAGTTGTTGCATCATCAGTTTTGGAGGTACGGGCAACCTCAAGTAATGGCATAACTGCAACTGGATTGAAGAAGTGGAAGCCAACCACCCGCTCTGGATTGGTTAATCCTTCAGACATAGCCTCAACGGAGAGTGAAGAGGTATTAGTCGCCAAAATACACTCTGGCGTAATTATCTTTTCAAGATCTTTAAACAACTTTTGCTTAAGTGATAGCTCTTCAAAGATCGCTTCAATCACAAAATCCGCATTAGCAAAAACCTTTTGATCAGTTGAGCCAGAGATATTTCCAAGCAGGCGAGTGGCACCCTCTGGAGATAAACGTTTTTTCTCTACCAACTTAGCGATCTCAGCTTTAATCCAAGCAAGACCTTTATCTACTCGCTCTTGATCAAGATCGGTGATTACAACCGGTACCTTTAAATTACGGAGCATCAATAGCGCAAGTTGCGATGCCATTAGGCCTGCACCAACTACACCAACCTTGGTTACCTTTCGAGCAAGTGCCGGCTTTGGTGCACCCTCTACCTTTTTGCGCTTCTTTTGAATTAAATTAAATGAGTAGAGCGATGCACGAAGTGAATCGGTCATAACTAATTCAGCAAGAGCTTGATCCTCTGCATCAAAGCCTTGCGAGTAGGTATTGGTTTGAGCGGCGGCAATTAATTCAAGCGCCTTTAGTGGGGAGGCAATCTCTGCCCCACCATATTTTTTCGCAACCGCTGCTTTGCCCGCGGCAATCGCTTTTTCAAATCCAGCGGTATCTTTGCTGAAATCTGCTCGTTCGATTTTTTTCTTGCCACCGATGATCTCAGCAGCAAACTTAATTGAGTGTTCTATGAAATCAGCTGGTTCAAAAACTGCATCAACCACACCTAAGCCAAGTGCATCCTTTGCTTTCATCATGGTGTTGTTATTTAAGGCATTTAAAACAATTACTTCTACCGCTTTTTCAGATCCAATTAATTTAGGCAAAATGGTCGCGCCACCCCCGCCAGGAACTAAACCTAGGAAGCACTCTGGCAAGCCTGTAAATGCAGTAGTTGCAAGTGTTCGGTAATGACAGTGCAAACCAACCTCAAGGCCGCCACCAAGTGCTAAACCATTAATAAAGGCAAAGGTAGGTTTTTTACTTTCTCCTAATTTACGAAAGACATCATGTCCTAATTTTCCAATAGCAAGCGCCTGAGATTTATCCTTTAAAAATGCCAAACCAGATAGATCGGCACCGGCAGCAAAAATAAATGGCTTGCCAGTAATTGCAATGGCAACTGCATCTGATGCTTCAGCGCTTTCAATCGCTTTTTGCAGAGAGGCTAATGATCCAGCACCAAATGTATTTGGCCGATTGTGATCCATTCCGTTATCTAATGTAATTAAAGCTAATTTGCCAGTCCCACCAAATGGTTCAAGTGAAACTTCGCGCAAAATGGCATTTGTTACAACCTCATCTGGTGCACCTTCAGGTAATTTCACATCGCTCATTTTTACTTAGCTCCCTTAAAGTTTGGATTTTCCCAAATGATGGTGCCACCCATACCCAAGCCGATACACATTGTTGTAATGCCGTATCGGACTTCAGGATGATCTTTAAAACCATTTGCTAAATTTAAAATTAATCTAACACCGGAGGAGGCGAGTGGATGACCAACGGCGATTGCGCCACCGTAGATATTTACCCGCTTATCATCATCGGCAATTCCAAAGTGATCTAGAAATGAGAGAACTTGAATTGCAAATGCTTCATTTACTTCAAATAAACCAATATCTGAAATATCAAGCCCGGCCTTAGCTAAAGCTTTAATTGTGCTTGGTACCGGTCCATATCCCATGATCTCCGGCTCAACACCTGCGAATGCAAATGAAACTAACCTTGCTTTAATTGGCAAATTTAACTCTTTAGCTTTTGCTTCTGATGCCAAAATTGCAGCGGTTGCACCATCATTTAAACCGGCAGCATTTCCAGCTGTTACTCGACCAGCCGGGCGGAATGGAGTTTTTAAAGCTTGTAGAGCTTCAAGAGTTGTTTGTGGCCGTGGTGGTTCATCAACGGTTGCAACACCCCAACCTAATTCAGCGGTACGAACTGCCACTGGAATCAAATCTGGTTGAATCTTATTTGCAGCGTACGCGGCTGCAGTTTTTTGTTGTGATGCGAGTGCGTAATTATCGGCACGCTCTTTAGTTAAATGTGGAAACTTGTCATGCAATCTTTCTGCAGTCGCACCCATCTGTAATGCATCGGTATCAACTAACTTCTCCGCTAAGTAACGTGGATTTGGATCCATGCCATCACCCATTGGATGGTTGCCCATATGTTCAACTCCGCCAGCGATTGCTAAATCATATGCACCCATATTTATACCGCCAGCAATTGTGGTAACAGCGGTTAATGCACCTGCACACCAACGATCAATCGAATAACCGGGAACTGTTTTTGGGATTCCAGCCAGAATTGCAGCAGAGCGACCAATATTCATTCCTTGATCACCAGTTTGAGTAGCAGCAGCGATCGCTACATCATCAATTTGATCTGCTGGCACATTTGGATTGCGCTCCAACAAGCCACGCAAACAGCGCACCATAATGTCATCAGCTCTAGTCTCGGCGTAAAGTGATCCCGCCTTACCAAATGGAGTTCTGACAGCATCAACTAATACAACATTGGTTTTTGCAGTGGCCGCTTTGCTCATTAACTTTCCCCTAGCTAGCCGTATGGACGGCGATAAGCGCTAGGTTACTCGTGGGTAGGTAAAAAGGGAATTACTTAACTAAAACTTTTTGAGCCGCAGGCTTCAGGTACAGGCGAAGAATCACTGCTAGGTAGGTCAAGTACATCGCTAACTGCACCCAGCTGGTATTTACATCAAAGCCAATGGTTCCTGCTAACAATGTGCCAGCGATTGAATCCTTTGCCATCCAGGAGGAGATATCCCAAGCGTATGAGCCATCACCTGGTAGCCAACCCAACTCTTGAAACTCGTGAATACCGTATGAAAGTACACCAGCAGCAACAATGATTAATGCAACTCCAGTAATGGTGAAGAATTTACTTAGATTAATTTGGATTGCGCGTCTGTAAAGAAGGTAACCGAGAATCACTGCAAGGAGTAAGCCCAAAGCTAGACCAATTTTTGCACCAGAAGTTGTATCGACGGTGCGGAAATTTGTATAAACAAAGAGCGAAGTCTCTAGACCTTCACGAGCTACTGCGAAAAAGGCGGCCGCTGCAAGAGCGATTGGACCTGTTGTTAATGCATTATCGACCTTGCCATGCAACTCATCACGAAGTGTTCGCGCTGCACGCTTCATCCAAAAGACCATCCAAGTAACAAGGCCCACTGCTAAAAATGAGGTAGTGCCGGCAAAGAACTGCTCGCCCCGCTTTGATAACTCAGCAGAGGTGAAGGTGAGGAAGCCACCAAGAGCAAAGCTGGCAGCAAGTGCGAGAGATACGCCGGTCCAAATTGGGGTTAAGAGATTCTTGCGATTGGTTTTAACCACATAGGCAATCAAAATTCCAACAATTAATGCTGCCTCTAATCCCTCTCGGAGGGCGATCAAGAATGTACTCAACATGAGTTCAGCCTAGACCCAGATTACTGAATTACGCAACTTAAATGTTGCGTAATTCCTATCACAACCCCTACTCCGGAACGGAGTCGCCAATCGCCTGATCTACCTCTTCCGGCGCCTCTGGTTCAGGGGTTATCAACGGCTCTGTCTCAAGAAGTGCGCTCGCGATTAGCGGGGCAACCTGCTTTACCTGCCATGGCCGGGCGCCCAATCCATCCAACTCATCTGCCACATATTTCTCATACTGACTTTGATCAACCTCTGGCAGCGCCCAGCAAATTTTTCGTACCAGCTCTGGTGTAATTAGATTTTCAGCTGGTATCTCAATCTCATTAGATAGATCGGCAATTTTTCCTCGCGCATGTGTCAATCTGGCATACCCCAAAGGATTTTTATCCTTCCATATTCTTATGGGAGGCAAGCCTTGGGATGGAACCCTTAACTCAACCTGATCGGCCAAGGGAGTTTGTAGCGATTTATTTAAAACATCTAACCATCGACCAAATGGCGGTGATTCTAATTTGGTGCGCCAACTAATCACCTTTGCCATAGCTTCGGCGGTGGTCGGTCGCTTGATCGCTATCTCAACAATTGCTTCATCTCCTAATACTCGACCAGGTGCAAGATCTAACTCCTGCGCCAATTGATTTCTACTTAGCCAAAGATCTCTGATGATCGTCATATTTAATCGATCACGGACCTTATGCATTCCAGAGGTGCGGCGCCAGCGATCTGGTTTTTCTGGCTGCTCTTGTTTTGCCTTAAAGTTTTTCAATATTGAAGCAAAATCCTGCTTCGCCCAATCTAATTTATTTTTTTCAATTAGAAGCTCTTCAACCTTCTCTCGAATATCAAGTAGCACATCCACATCAAGAGCCGCGTAGGTTAACCATTCAGATTTAAGTGGCCTGATCGACCAATCAACTGCAGAGTGCTCCTTGGCTAATTGCAGTTCAAGCAAACTTTCAGTAAGTGGGCCTAGACCCACTCTGGGACAGCCTGCAATTCTGGCACCTAATTCAGTGTCAAATAAAATTTGTGGATCTAAACCTAACTCCAATAAGCAAGGTAGATCTTGAGTACTTGCGTGGATCACCCATTCAAATTTCGAAAAATTTGAATTAAATTTTTGCCAAAGATTTGAGTCTAGAAAAGGAATTGGATCAATTAAATGTAATCCACCATTTTTTCGAAAAATTTGAATCAAATAAGCGCGTTGACTAAATCGGTATCCAGATGCTCGCTCGGCATCAATAGCAATTGCTCCTTGACCATCTAGCAACTGCTCAATCATCTCTTCAAACTTTGAATCGCTAGTGATTACCTCAGGCACACCTGCGCGTGGAGTTAAAAGAGGGGTAATCATGTACCAGTATTTTATTGAGCGTTATTTACTACGAGAAATTGAGGTAACACCCTCTGCAATTGGCGAAAGACCAGCTGTGGTTGCGAGTAGTTCAAGCCATGCATTGACATGATCAACCAAATTATGACCAGAGGTTGGTGTCCAGGATGCTCGTATCTCCATCTCTGAATCCTCATCTCGACCAGCAAGTGCGCCAAAGGATGCGCTTGCAACTCTAGTAACAGTGCCACTTGGAGCAACAAAATCACAATTATATTTCTTTAATGATTCTTGTAACCAGGCCCAACCAATTTCCGGCAGCAATGGATCATTTGCCATCTCTAAATCAATTGCAGCTCTCGCAAAAGTGACGCAGCGAAACTCACCAGACCAACCCTCTTGACCAGCAGGATCATGTAACAAAACAAAGCGACCAGTTGCTGCATCCTCTAAAACATCTGCGGTCATCGCAATTGCATATGGCGCTAACTTTTGAGGTGCCGGAACCATCTCTAGCAATATCTCATTGCGAGCTTTCAAGGCGAGAATTGGCGCAACTAATTGTTCAAAGTTTGCCATCATGGATTAAGGGTAAATTGCCGCTTCCCAAATACTCTGCTGCCACGCATGTAGGCTTGAACAATGAGCGCATTTCTTGCACTGTTTTCTAGTTTGCTTTGGGGAGCCGCAGATTTTCTTGGCGGTAACTTAACTAAGAAATACAAAGCGGTAGCGGTTACCGCAGTCTCGCAATCATTTGGTTTGTTATTTGGCATATTGGTAGTTGTTTCTACCTCATCTTGGCTAGCACCAAATTTAAGTTGGGATGGATATTTAATCCCGGGAGTTCTAGCAGGCTTGCTGGGCTTTGGCGGATTGATTGCATTTTATGCAGGACTTGCAACTGGTCGAATGGGTGTTGTCTCACCAATTAGTTCATTAAGTGTATTTATTCCACTTGCTATAGCAATTTTTGGTGGCGAGAAACTTACAGCAATTCAAATAATTGGAATCGTTACCGCTCTACTTGGTGGATTTTGCGCAAGTGGACCTGAGATTCGCGGCGGAGTTCCGGCCAAGCCGCTAATTTTTGCAACAATCGCAGCATTTGGATTTGGTGGAGCAATCACCTTGATTGCAAAGGGATCTCAAACTAGCGCACTTATGACCATGACAACTATGCGCTTTACAACATTTATGGTGGCATTGCTATTACTTGCAAGATATCGAACATTTGGTGGCTTCACTAAGAAAGATCTACCAATTTTAATCATTATTGGTGCAGCTGATTTTTTTGGAAATCTTTTACTAGGAGTAGCAACAACAAAGGGGTTGGTATCACTCGCCGTAGTCCTAGGTTCATTGTTTCCAATTGTTACGACGCTGCTCGCCTTTAAGTTTCTTCATGAGCGCCTACACAAAGTGCAGTATCTGGGTGTAGCGCTTGCTATTACTGGAGTAGTTGTTTTATCGCTGGGTTAATTGATACTTGCGAAATTCATCATCCTCAATCTTATCTACGGAAAGTAAATCAAAATTTTTCACAAGCTCAGTTAATTCAATTTTGTTCTCACCATCTACCTTGTGGTTTACCGTCAGGTGCAGGGTCTTTATAAGATTTTCCTCAATCATCTGCATCAGTAGTTTTGGGCCTGCCTCGACTAAAAGCTGTGCACTCTGAACATTTTTAAAGAAATTTGATATCTCCTGCAACGCTGCAGCTGGTGGAAGATTTAATTGTTTGGCTAATTGATTTTTAGGTTGCAGGCGTACCAAAGAGTGAGTGATGATAAAAAGCGGAATCGGAGTCTTTTTATAAGGCTCTCTTCTGGCTGTTGAGCCACCAATCAAAATCGCATCAGATTGAGATCTGAGTTCATGGAATCGTTTTCGATCGGCGGGGGATGAGAGACCAATGGAGCTGCCATTTTTACTGGTTGCGCCAGTTGAGCTAACCACCAGATTTGCGATCACATTTAACTTAGCGCCCATGGCCAAAGGCTAGGGCTTGTTAAATAGGTTGTCAGTGGTGGCCAGTACCTTTCTGGAATGATCATCGATTGCAATAAATGTGTAATGAAAAATCTGGGCTGCGCTGATTGCGTCGTCACAGTTCTTCTCAATATAGATACCAAAAAGCCAGCGAAGCTCTCTGACAATCAGAGCAAAGTGATCAATAATCTTGCGACCGCTGGCTTGGTGCCTCCCTTGAGATTTGCCAAGTAATTCACGCCTATTTGCTGAAATTAGTGGAAATTCTCAGGTGGGCACGCTCAATTCAGGTTGAGTTCACCTATTGCCGATAGTTAGCCTTTCCAAATGAGAAATTTAGGAAGGGCTATCTTTTCTGCTGCCATTTCTATATCGGTAGCCATCCCGCTGCTATCTCCATTGCCGGCAAATGCTGCGCCATCACTTCTTGAGGTTCAGGCCAAGGTTCGCGACCTGCAGGAGCAGGCAACAACTGCAGCAGAAGGCGCACAAGAGGCGAAGGTTGAATTAGCAAAGTTACAAAAAACCCTGGCAACTGTTCAGCAGCAAGCATCTCAGCAGGGACAATCGGTAGATGCATTGCAAAAGAGTATTGGCGCGATAGCTGCCCAACAGTATAAATCTGGACCACTAAGTAACAGTCTGGAACTTTTGTTCTCCTCTGATCCATCTTTATATCTATCTACTGCTGGCAGTTTAGAGTCGGTTACTCGAAAGAAAACTGCGGATCTTAGAAAGTTTTCAGTTGCTACTCAAAGGTTAAATGCCACATCATTGACGGTAAATGACAAACTAGCTTTGGTAAAGGCTGCACAAGCTCGGTTCACCAAACAACTTGCAATTGCAAATGCAAAGTTAAAGGAGGCTGAGGCGCTGTTAGCAAAATTAACAGCTGCAGAGCGTGAACGATTAGCAAAGTTAAATGATGATCAAGAGGATGCTGACCAAAAAGATTCATTAGCTAGCGCCGGTAAGTACAGCGGTGTATCTGGCCGCGGCGGTATTGCAATTAAATATGCGTTGCAACAAATCGGCGATAAGTATGTCTTTGGTGCTGATGGTTTGGTTTACTGGGATTGTTCTGGTTTGACGATGCGAGCTTTTCAGGCTGCCGGTGTATCACTGCCACACTCATCAAGGGCTCAATACAATTATGGAAAAGCTGTCGCTCGTAAAGATTTGCAACCCGGTGATTTAGTATTTTTTGGTAAACCAATCTCTCACGTAGCAATCTACTTAGGTGGAGATCGCATGCTGCATGCACCACGATCTGGCAGCCGCGTAAAGATTGCTGAATTCGGTCTAGGTCGCAAGCCTTATATTGGCGCTCGTCGACTTTAAAATGGCTGCAAATCTGCGTAAAACTTTTTTAATTACCAATGATCTTGGACCAAGAGCTGGCGGAATTGAAAGTTTTGTTCTTGGCTTATTGGAGCGGGTAGATAAAAATTCAGTTGTCATCTTGACATCATCTCAATCAAAATCAAAAGATTTTGATAAAGAGTTATTTGAAAAATTTGGCGCAATAGTAATTAGAGATAGATCAAAAATATTACTGCCAACTCCAAGAGTGGCTCGTAAGGCAGTTAAGATAATGAAGGAATACCAAGCCAAAACTATTTGGTTTGGCGCGGCAGCGCCGCTGGCATTGCTCGCCAAGAGATTACGAATTGCAGGGGCCACAAATATTGTTGCATTAACGCATGGCCATGAGGTTTGGTGGGCAAAAATTCCAATCTTCCGCTTGGCGATCTCCAAGATTTCTGCCGATGTTGATTCATGGACCTATTTAGGCGATTTTACAAAGAATGCCATGTTGCCGGTGATCGCTGATAAATCTAAATTAGTGAAAATCGCTCCTGGTATCGATGTTGATCATTTTGTGCCAAGTGAAATAGATATGAAGTTAATTGAAAAACATAAATTGCAAAATCGCAGAGTGGTTGTATGTGTAGGTCGGCTGGTTCATCGAAAGGGTCAAGATAAATTAATTGAGGCGATGCCACAGGTTTTAAAAGAGTTCCCGGATGCAGTCTTGTTGTTAGTTGGTGAAGGGCCTATTAGATCTATGCTGGATAAATTGATTCGCCATCATGGTTTAGAGCACCATGTAATTTTTACGGGAAGAATTAAATTTGAAGATCTACCGAAGTACATTCAATTAGGTGAGGTATTTGCCATGCCATCTCGAGATCGATTCTTTGGTTTAGAGGTTGAAGGATTAGGAATTGTTTACTTAGAGGCAAGTGCATGTGGCGTTCCGGTAATAGTTGGCAAATCAGGGGGAGCACCAGATGCAGTTATTCAGAATCAAACAGGGCTAATCGTGGATGGTACAAAACCTCAAGAAATCTCGGATGCAATCTGTAAGTTATTAGCAGATAAAGAATTAGCTAGGCAGATGGGGCGCCAAGGCAGAGAATGGGTTGTTGAAAATTGGCGATGGCAAATTTGGTCTGAAAAATTTAATACCCTTCTTAATCGGTAATTAAATTATTTGATATTGCAATACTCACGGCCTGCGCTCTATTACTGGCTGATAACTTTCGATAAATCGCAGCTAGATGAGTTTTAATTGTTGCTTCAGTTAGAAACAATTGTTTACCCATGACAGAGGCTGTGGCACCACTACCTAGGAGTTGCAAAACCTCCTTCTCTTTTTCGGTTAGATCAAAATCTTTAATCGGGGCGGCCTTCTTGATTTTGCCTGCAATCTGAAATTTTTCTTTACCATCTGTGATATTCCTCAGAACCTCAATCAATTCAGTAACCGGTTCACTCTTTAAAACATAGGCGCTAGCACCCGAACTCTTGGCTGCCGCAAGATTAGTTTCATCATCATCCATGGTTAAAACTACATAATTAGTTTTGTTATTTTTCTTGCTTAACTCACTGATAACCTCAAGACCACTTCCATCACCCAAATTTAAATCGATTATGCAAAAATCAGGTGCGATCTGATTGAGAACTGCCAATGATTCAGCCATAGAGGCCGCTTCGGTAACAACATTAAAGCCGGCATCGGAAAGTGCTGCGATTAAGCCAGATCGAATTAGTGCGTGATCATCAACCACCACAACATCAATCATGGAAATTTGATCTCAAATTTAGAACCGTTCCGCTCGAATTTTGCGCCAATTTTTGTTAAACGTTCCTGCAATCCGATCAATCCGTAGCTATTTCGTGATTGAGTTTCAGCGAACACACCATCATCACTGTATTGAATCAACTTATCGGAAAGTTTGATCTGAATGATCTGACAATTTGAGTGTGCAATTGAGTTTAAAACCAACTCTCTAATACACCTTATTACTTCGTATTTAATATCATTTCCTACCTCAAATTCACCTAATAATTGAAATGAAATATTGGTGTTTACGAGAAGGATCTCAACTTGAGAGTTAATGGATTCGGTAAAACTTAGATTGGTTTCATTTCTAAGTTCAAAAATCTCATTTCTAACCTGATCAATTAATGCGGAAATACTGGATCTAAGCACCCTTAATTGGGTCCGAGCAGCCTGCTCTAAATTCTCATGACCGATTACTGAATCTAATTTATAACCGATTGCTGCCAACTCCTGCGCCAAACCATCATGAAGCTCCCGTGCTAGGCGAGAGCGGTCAGAGTTAGGCGAAGAGTTCATCAATCTCGCGAGCGAACTGTTGTCCAACAACATGTCGCTTCACGGATAATTTGGCTGTTAGTTGCCCACCGGCAATAGTGAAATCAACTGGAAGCACAGTGAACTTACGAATTGATTCAGCTCGGCTCACCGCTTTGTTTGTTTCATCAACTGCGGTTTGAATAACAGATAACAAGGCGGGATCCTTTGCTAATTCAGCAATTGATGCGCCCTCTTTTTTATTTGCAACCGCCCAAGGCTTGATCGAATCTGGATCTAAGGTAATAAGGGCAGCAATAAATGGTTTGTTGTCACCAACTACCATGCATTGTGAAATTAATGGATGAGCACGCAATCTATCCTCAAGAACAGCAGGAGCGACATTCTTGCCACCTGCAGTAACGATTAACTCTTTCTTTCTACCAACAATATATAAGAATCCATTTTCATCAATTCGACCTAGATCACCAGATTTAAAGTATCCATCTGATGTAAAGACCTCAGCGTTGGCAGCTTCATTTTGCCAATAACCTCTCATCACGATCGGTCCCTTGATCAATACTTCACCATCTTCAGCAATCTTGATTGTGTTGCCAGGAATTGGTTTTCCAACTGAACCAACCTCATGTGCCCAAGTTAAATTCAATGTAGCACCAGCTGTAGTTTCAGTTAATCCGTAACCTTCTAATACTCGAATGCCGGCGCCACGATAGAAGTGACCTAACCGCTCACCAAGTGGTGCACCACCTGAGATAGCTGCTTCAACTCGTCCACCCATACCGGCACGAATTTTGCTGTAAACCAACTTATCAAAGAGAGCATGTTGAATTCGAACCAATGGTGACATTTTCTTACTATCCAACGCTTCACTGTAAGCGATCGCCACAGCTGCTGCTTTATGAAAAATCTTTCCCTTACCAGCGGCATCTGCCTTAGCCTCTGCGCCGTTATAAATCTTTTCAAAAATACGAGGTACAGCAAGAACAAATGTTGGTTTAAAGCTTGCTAAATCAGCTGGCAATCTTGTGATGTCTCCACAATGGGCCAAATGTAATCCTGCCGTTATTGAACCAATCTGCACCATGCGTCCAAAAACATGCGCCACTGGAAGGAATAACAAAGTAGAGCCGCCTGGCTTTAAGAATAAATCGCTTGCTCCGTTTACAACATTTCCACATTCAGCAAGAAAATTTCCGTGGGTTAATTGAACGCCCTTAGGTTTTCCAGTTGTTCCTGATGTGTAAATTAAGGTCGCAAGCGTTTCAGGAGTTAGCGCATTTCTGCGATTGGTTACTTCATCATCAGAGATCGATTTACCGGCCTCAATTAATGTGGCAAGTGCGTTGTCGGTAATACTCCAAATATTTTTACATGTTGCAGGCATAACAGGTTTAGCAACCTCAGCCAATACGGAGGTTTCAACAATTATTGCAACTGAGCCTGAATCACTCAAAATCCAATCAATCTGCTCAGCACTTGATGTTTCATAAATTGGAACTGGAACCGCACCGGCGTACCAAATAGCAAAATCCAAAATCGTCCACTCATATCTTGTTCGAGACATGATTGCTACTCGATCGCCTAACTTCACTCCTGATGCAATCAATCCTTTGGCAACTGATCTGATCTCTTCTTCAAACTCTTTAGCGGTAACTGGCTGCCAGCCATCACCAAGTGGGCGAGATGCAATGATGCGCTCTGGTTCAAACCAGGCTCGCTCTGAAATTAGATTTGTTAAATTGCCAGCCGCAGCTGGCGGGATGATTGCTGGAATGCTTATCTCGTTCATGAGCAGAACGCTATCGCTTGGATAGTCATTTTTGCCACCAGCAATTCTGTGAATTTCTGCCCCTACTAGGCGGTAGCCTTACCCACATGTCCGATATATCAACCTCCACAGTTACCATCGAAGCACCCGCTGAACAAGTTCAGGCGGTGCTATTTGATCTTCCTTCTTACCCAACCTGGTCAACCTCAATTAAATCTGTGAATGTAATTTCATCAGATGAAAAAGGTCGCGCCACACAAGTTCAGGTTTCAGTTGATGCCGGAGCTTTGAAGGATAAGCCAACATTGAATTATGACTGGAGCAAGGCTCCTGCTCGCCTTGAGTTCTCATTAGAGGATGCAGATCTGCTTACAGAGATGACTGGCGCATACATCATTAAAGATAATGGTGATGACACAACAGAGGTAACCTACGAATTAACAGTCGGTCTATCTATGCCAGTACCTGCCATGATGAGAAAAAAGGCTGAGCAATCAACCATTGATTTAGCGCTTAAGCAATTAAAGGAAAAACTGGAAAATTAATTGAATTTAGCAAGCGCAAAATCCTCTGGCCTCACCGTTGGAATTGATATTGGCGGCACCAAAGTATTAGGTGGCGTAGTAGATAACAATGGAAATATTCTAGGTAGCTTTAGAAAAGATACCCCAAAATCAGGCGGTCAAGATTTAATAAATGTAATCATTGAGGTTGTTAAAGAGTTACAACAAAAACATGAAATTACCGGAATCGGTGTAAGTACCGCCGGCATAGTTTCATCAGATCGCAAAACTGTGATTGCTGCTGGAAATATAGCTAATTGGAATAATGTGGCATTAGCTGATGCGTTGATTAAGGAGTTTGGATTACCTGCAGTCGTCGAAAATGATGCCAATGCTGCTATCTGGGCGGAGTTCAAATTTGGAAATGCCAAAGGTTTAAACCCAGTGATGTTTTTTATTATTGGAACCGGCATGGGTGGTGGTCTGATAGTTGATGGAAAGTTATACCGAGGTGCAAATGGCATCGGTGCTGAATTTGGCCACATGATGGTGAAATTAGATGGCGAGAAATGTGGTTGCGGTGCAATTGGTTGTATTGAAACTTACGCATCTGGTTCGGCCTTAATGAGATATGCGCATGAGGAAATTTCAATAGATTCAAAGTTAGGAGCAGATTTACTAGCTTTTGGCGATGGCACTTTAAATGGTTTTACTGGTCAAGTTCTGACAAAAGCTGCTCAAGCCGGAAATGCACTTGCACTCAAGGCATTTGCTAAACAAGCAGATTGGATTGGCTCAGCAATTGCCTCTTACACATTACTGCTAGATCCTGAGGCAATAATCATTGGCGGTGGTGTAATTGATGCAGGTGATATTTTCTTAAAGCCAGCTATCGCTGCAGCTGAAAAATACATGCCCTTTGCTGGCAAGCACCCTCTACCAAAAATAATTGCAGCAAAGTTTGGAAATGATGCTGGTTTAGTTGGAGCAGCAGATTTAGTTAGAGCTTAATCCCTTCATCTCCATCGCCATCATTATCTGCTCGCGCTGTTCGCCAAATTAAGGTTGCAACTCCACAACATATTGCAATTAAGCCTGGCCAAACTCCAGCGATATTAAAGGTAGTAAATCTATTGATTACTAAATAGGCAGTGCCGGCGGTGATTGCGATAAGGCCAGCGCGCTGAGTTTGATCAAATTCTGGCCACCTCGGATTTGGGGGATTGAACTTTTCATGGTCGATAAAATTATCTAATTCATCCAGATATGTAGTCGGAGCAGATTGATCCAATGCCAAGCCAGAGACTATGGAATCAAATTCGGCATCAATTAACTCACTCTCATTAAACTCTGAATCACGTTGAACAACGCCACTTAATACCTCCTCAATAAAAATCTGCGACTGCTCATTTAACAAATTAGCCTCATAATCTAAGGCGACATTGTGAAATGATTTTTCAAAGATAACCTCTCTGATATCAGCGGAATAAATATTTTCAATGATGGTTTCTGAATTAGCCGGGTCAACCACATGATCATTGATTGAGTAACCAATCATTACTGGCAGATCAATTAGGTAGAGATCACGCTCGACCACCCGCCATAATTTTCGTAAGGAATCTAAGGCTTTAAGCGGGGTACGGCCATAACTATGTGTTGGTGGATTGGGCTTAGCAACATCGGTGACTCTTCTGCTTTTTATGGATGGAATAAATAATTTTAAAATCGGAGTTAATTTGATGATAAATCTTTTGTCATAGATTGATGGATTAACCAGCAGCAAACCCTCAATTTCACTGCCTCTAATTTGGCATAAACGTAATGCGAGTGCGCCGCCCATAGAAAAGCCAGCGATAAATACTCGATCACACTTCTCTCTTAATTCTAGATAGGCATCCTCAACACATTTGTACCAATCCATCCAATTGGTTTGATTCATCTCCAACCAATTTGTGCCATGACCTGGCAGACGCGGTGCATGTACGGTGTATCCGATTTGATTTAAATACTTAGCCCACGGTGCAATTGATACTGGCGATCCAGTGAAGCCATGAATTACCAGAACTCCGATTTTGCCACCAGGTAAGACCAAACCCTGCGAGTTTGGAATGGTATTCACGCTCAGATGGTGTCATAGATTGCAGAAAGCCCTAAATTACTCCC
>JACCDZ010464735.1_pt1 | contig 21499 bp, 32 predicted proteins | sample 7449551 | NCBI WGS metagenome assembly JACCDZ01 (sample SAMN15323452, study PRJNA562643) | freshwater metagenome | isolation source: river surface water | place: USA:Blue River Watershed | collected 2017-08-18
AGTGCAACTAGACAATTTAAAATCTTTGTTGTCGGGGATGATTATTTTAGATCAGACACCGTTGCTATCAGTGCCGGAAACGGGGTATTTACTGTCGACGGTACATATGTCCGAGCTCCTATTTGGGTAACTCCCAACAATTTAGGAGTCAAGCGAGCCAACAATTATCTAACATTTAAATTAGATGTGTACGAAGGTTTAGATCTAGGACCTATTGTCTATTCGTTAGACACAGTTAATCCTGTCGTTGACGGCTATGCTTTTACTACGTCAACTAATGAAAACAAGATAGGTAGAAATTTATTAAGAATTAGAAATACTACAGGAACTCCTATACCCGGACATAAAATTTCGTTGAAAGATTATGTAACAGATGCAGGCGATACTACTTATAATATTGTTAACGTTTCATCAGTAAGCGCAACTGAATTTGTTTTAACACTGTCACCTCCATTAACTGTAGAGGTGACCAATAACAAGTTTGTACAGTTGGGAACTGCTAGTACCATTCCTGTAGGAATGCAATTTGATCAAAGCAATTCTGAAATATTTGGAGTAGTTCCTTATCAGCCTGCGATTACAAAAAACTATTCGTTTACAGTTACTGCAACTCGATTTGGAGATCGCGGAGAAATTGCAAACTCCAAGCGTACATTTAATGTACAGATTTTAGGAGAAATTGACAGCATAATGACATGGACTATTGATCCCGATCTCGGAAGCATCGGTGCAAATCTAATTAGTTCATTGGCTATAACTGCCGAAAGTACACTGACAAATTCTGTAATACTTTATACTATCGAATCAGGTAGCTTGCCTCCTGGATTGTCATTGAGCCTTGATGGTGAAATTGTAGGTAAGGTTAATCAATACGGTAACAACAGCAGTCCAGGTATAATTACGTTTGATAATAATACATTGTTGCTAGACGATGGCACTACTACTTTAGATAAAGATTATACATTTACAGTACAGGCTAGGGACATTTTAAGTTACAGTGCAATATCTAGAACGTTTACTCTATCAGTTGATACACCTAATGATAGATTGTACAGTAATCTAGTAGTACAGCCGTTTTTAAAACAAAATCAACGCGATCTGTTTAAAGAGTTTATTACCGATTCGAACATATTCAATATACAGGCAATATACAGACCAAGTGATTCAAACTTTGGAATTCAACAAAATCTTAAAATGTTAGTGTTTGCAGGTATTGAAACTAAATCAGCAGCGGAAGTAGTAGGAGCATTAGGTCGAAATCATAAACCTAAAAAATTTAAACTAGGTGATATTAAAAAAGCACAGGCAAAAATTGTAGGTACAAACACTGTAGTGTATGAAGTTATATACATTGATGTTATTGATCCTTTAGAAATCGGATCAAAATATTTGCCTAGCACAATAGAAACTACACACGGCGACGAAAGATTAATTACTGTTGATCAAACTAATCAATTCTATCGAGGCCCATTCGATGTCGATACACCATTTTTTGCACCAGCTGATCCGTTTAATGTTACCATTGACAGCAACGAAGTATACGCCGGGGATCCCGATACTAGTATAAAATTTCCAGCAAGTGTTAGCATCTGGAGAGAAAGAATTAAATCTTTGGGATTAAGAGATCGTACATATTTGCCCCTATGGATGAGAACAATCCAGGAAGGTGATGTACAAGAATTAGATTATGTAAAGGCTATTCCACTATGTTATTGCAAGCCCGGAATGGCAGATGACATTTTATTAAACATTAAAAATCGAGCATTTGATTTTAAGCAAATCGACTATGTAATTGACAGATATATAATAGATTCTGTCACCGGTTACTCGGCCGATAAATACATCGTATTTAAAAACGATAGGACAACTATATCATGACAAGCGCAATCGTAACAACTAATATTAATGCACTGTACCCTGTTGCAGGACAAGACAATAACAGCCAGGGATTTAGAGACAATTTTAGTCATATCAAAACTGGTTTAACAACTGCTGCATCAGAAATTACTGATCTACAAACGCATTCTGCAAGAACAGACACCGACAATAATTTCAACGGTGTTAAGATTGAAAATGCCGAAACTAACCTATTGCTCGGAACTGTACTTAATGTAGGCACTGTTCCATTATCGGGCAATACTACTGGTGTTGTAAATATTGATGTTAGAGATGCCGAATACTTTACATTTACATTCACTGACGATCTAGTTATTCGATTTTCAAATTGGGTGTCTAGCGTCGGCGGACTCTATACCAAAGTAAAACTTGTAGTCAAAGACAACGGTACTGCACGAGATATAGGATTTTCAACTACATCGGGTACTATTATTAGTAATGCTACACTTCCAATTACAACAGCAGGTAATGTGGCTAATAGTTATGTATTTGAAGCATGGTCTATTAACGGCGGCAATATTGTATTTGTTAACTATGTTGGAGAATTTAACTAATGCATCCATTAGCAGAAGATTATGGAAAATTAAAAGATGCGGAAATTGAAGCTAGAATTTCCGATCTTGGAAAAAAGTACTGGCAAAGCAGCAACCCAAGTGTTCAAAGTCAAATTGCCATGTTTTTAGATCTATATAGAGAAGAACTGAGAAGCAGGCAAGCTAAGATGTGGCAACAACACCAAACTAAGGCCCCTGGGCTTGACAAACTGATCAACGTCAAGTAAAATAGCTTGATGCTATCAGACAAATTCGGTAATCCCGTATTCCAAGAACAAGATATTTTTAACATGCTCTATAAAGGGCAGTTAGAATATCTTGATCAAATTTTTGCAGAACCAACTGAAGAAGTTCAAGCGTTATTTAAAAACTTAGGAATCGCTCCTAAACAAGTCGATTCGTATGAAGATCAAAAGTTCTTCGACAAAGCTAATCAAACAAGTTGGTTTATACCTGAAGACTACTGCCCAGATTTAATAGCAGGGTTGTATAGTATGTGCGAAACACAAGAACAAACTGATCGTGTAAGCGAAGAACTAGAAGCATTTATCAAACACGGAATGCTAGATCTGTTGTTTGTGCTAAAATACATTGTAGATACACTAAGACAAAATAACATAGTTTGGGGAGTAGGCCGAGGCAGCTCAGTAGCCAGCTATGTGCTATATTTGATAGGTGTACATAAAATTGACAGTATAAAATATAATTTGGACTGGCAAGAATTTTTAAGATAAGTAATATACCGTAAGGAGAATAACTATGGCAATGAAACCAGCAGCCCCTAAAGTGCATAGAAGTATGCAGGGCAAAGAAATCGATATCGATAAGTTGCGTATTCGCAATGAAACTACTCTAGCAGTAGGTAATGCTAAAATGAATGCACGTGGCGACGAATTAGGTCCAAACGGCCAAATTATTCGAAAGCGTGAAGAAGCATCAACAGAATATCATACTGATAGTTCAGAATTAAGAAAGTAAGAGGGACAATGTCAGAACTTTTTAAAAACTCAGGTATTAATATTAATGCTTGGAAAGTGTCAAAACTTCGGCCAATCGGCGACGGCGTCATTGTAATCGACATGAACTTTGGCGAGCAAAAAACTAGCAGTGGTCTTATTATTCAAAGTGATAACGGTAAAACACATGGCATTCATCCAAGGTGGGCTAAAGTTTACGCAGTAGGCGAAGAACAAAAAGATGTCAAAGTTGGTCAATGGATTTTAGTCGAACACGGTCGATGGACACGTGGCATTAAAATTGAAGATGACGAAGGCGAAAAGATTATTAGACGAGTAGATACCAAATGCATGATGATGGTATCTGACGAGGCACCGCCGGATGATGTATTACTAGGACAACCACTATGACTAATCCTTTTAGAGACCAAGAAAAGTTTATGCGAGCCTGCGACCAAACAGTAGGCGAACTCAACGAAGCACAATACAAACTGTACCTTGACCTTATGGAAGAGGAATGGAAAGAATTGCAAGTAGCATTAGCAAACGGAGATCGTGTAGAACAGTTGGATGCTCTACTCGACTTCATTGTTGTTACAACCGGTGCTATTCACTCAGCAGGCTTCGACGGCGAGGGTGGATGGAAAGAAGTTATGAGTACAAACTTTGCTAAGATTGATCGAGAGACTGGCAAGGTTCGTAAACGTGAAGACGGTAAGGTTTTAAAACCTGTAGGCTGGGTGCCGCCGGAGTTGGCTCCGTTTGTAAAATAAACTAACAATCTACTAAGAGAATATTTATGAAAATTGGTGGGTATCAGATGCCAGTGTCATCTGAAATTTTTGAAAACGTACATAATATAAAAAAAGCAATTGACTGGGCAGTAGGTGAATCAGTTGATATACTATTAACTCCAGAATGTGCATTAAGCGGTTATGCGTGGCGGGCACAACATGCATTAGATCATAGACTTAAATATCTTCCGGGCGCACTATCTGAAGTAGTAGGCTATGCTAATGAAAAAAATATCGATCTAGTATTAGGTACTGGAATATATGAAGACGATACATTTGAGTTTGCAGAAAACAAAAAATGGTTCAATCAACAACGATTTTATTCCAAAGGTGAAGTTATACATAAGCATAACAAAATTTTATTAACCTTTGACGAACCTTATGATAGGGGTTCTGAGCTAACTACATTCATATATAAAGACAGAATTACATGTGGATTAATTTGTAATGATCTATGGGCATGTGGTTTCCAAGTACCTAATGATGCAGGACGTTTAGCAAAAGAAATGTACAACAAAGGGGTACAATTATGTTTCCTATCGTCGAGCGCACCTAAGATATCTAATGATCCAGATTATTTCTACACTTGGAATAAAATTCATGTAGAATCGTATTCAAGACAAGGAAAATATGTTATTGCAGTAGCAGATAATTGTAATTCACAAACAGGGTCGTATTACTCGGGAAAAACAGGTGCTCCTAGTGGTATTATGGATCCAATAAAAGGATGGGTAACGTTGACTGCTAGTAATAACGAACAATATTTTAGTTGGCACTGGGAATAACACCAAAGGGTCTAGACAGACCCTTTATTTTTCTCTATAATGTAAGTATGAAAGAAATGTCTCAAGAAGAAGCTCGCAACTTTATTAGAAAAGTCATGGGTCCTCCTAAACGTATCTTAGAAGGTAAAGAGCGAGAAAATATTTGGTTACTGATGCAAATGTCTACACCGACTAACGAATCAAACAATCAAAGATTTTGGTACGAAGAATATCTGCTCGGTGGGAAACGCTATGATGTAACATATGGTCTAGAAGATGAACCCATTATAGAGGTATACGAAGAATGAAAGTTGGTTTTACCTGTTCAACTTTTGATCTCTTTCACGCTGGGCATATTATTATGCTGAAAGAGGCAAAACAACAATGCGACTATTTGATCGTAGGCCTGCAAACAGATCCTACAATTGATAGACCTAGAGAAAAGAATAAACCTATTCAAAGTATATTCGAACGTTTTGTTCAACTACAGGCTTGCAAATATGTAGACGAAGTTGTAGTATATGCTACAGAAAAGGATCTTATTGATATTTTGCTTAGTTATCCTATTAATATCAGAATATTAGGCGATGAATACGAAAATAGAGAGTTCACTGGCAGATCCGAATGTGTCAACCGAGGCATTAAATTTTATTTTAACAAGCGAGAACACACGTTCTCAACGACAGAATTGCGTCAACGTGTAGTTGATGCAGAAGCAGAAAAGGCAATAAAAAATGGATATTCAACCTAAAGATACAAGCAAGGGGCATTTTTATGTTAGCATTGTAAAGAGTGCTGTACGTATTGCTGCCGGTATTGCACTTATCATGGGAGCATTTGTTGTTACAGGCGCATTGATTATTTTAGCAGAAATTTTAGGCATTGTAGAGGAACTAGTATGAAAGAATTGTGGGTAGAAAAATATCGTCCTAACAAAATTGACGGTTATGTGTTTAGAGATGCTCATCAGAAAGAGCAGGTACAGAGTTGGATCAAGCAAGGCACTATCCCACACCTGTTGTTTAGTGGGAACGCAGGCATTGGTAAAACAACACTGGCAAAGATCTTGTTTAATGAACTTGAGATTCAAGATTTAGATATTCTAGAGATTAACGCAAGTCGCACTAACTCAGTTGAAGACGTTCGTGACAAGATTGTTAACTTTGTACAGATGATTCCGTTTGGAGACTTTAAGGTAGTATTACTAGATGAAGCAGATTATCTTTCGCCTAACGCACAGGCTGCACTTCGTGGGGTCATGGAGGAATATCATACGACCGCTCGTTTTGTACTTACTTGCAATTATCCTAATCGTATTATTCCTGCGCTCCATAGCCGTTGTCAAGGATTCCACATCGAGCGAGTTGATGTTACCGAGTTCACCGCCCGAGTGGCGACCATTCTAGTTGAAGAGAACATAGAGTTTGATCTCGATACACTAGATACGTTTGTCAAGGCAACCTATCCAGACTTGCGTAAGTGTTTCAATACTGTGCAGATGAACAGTTTAGAAGGCAAACTACACACGCCAGAGAAAGGCGACACAGGCGAAGCTGACTACAAGATTGAAATGGTCGAGCTTTTTAAGAAAGGCAAGATCGGAGAAGCACGTAAACTAGTATGCGGACAGGCTCGACCAGAAGAGATGGAAGAAATCTATCGTTGGCTCTATGACAACGTAGCAATCTTCGGAGAAGAGGCTCTACAAGAAAAAGCTATCCTTATTATCAAGCAAGGGCTTGTTGATCACACATTGGTTAGTGATCCCGAGATTAATCTTGCAGCTACACTGATTAGACTAAGCCATCTATGAAAGAAAAGTTTTTAAAAGCATTCATGGATACGGCATATAGATTTGCCGAGCTAAGTCCTGCACGTAGACTGCATGTTGGTGCCATTGTAGTTAAAGATGATCGTATTATATCTATCGGATACAACGGTATGCCTGTAGGTTGGGACAATGAGTGTGAGTATAAAGACTACATGAGCGGTGACGCCGGAGGATGGCTCAATCCAGATGAAATCGAAGAGAAGTGGCCACATGTAGAGTACGATCCAAAAGTTCAAAGTAATCGTAGATATAGACTAGTTACCAAGGATGAAGTATTACATGCAGAATCAAATGCTATTGCAAAACTGGCAAAGTCTAATGACAGTGGTCTTGGGGCTGATCTATTTGTTACTCACAGTCCTTGTATTCACTGTGCCAAGCTCATTCATCAGTCAGGCATTCGTCGTGTTTATTATGGTGAAAACTATAGGGATGATGCAGGTAAAGAGTTCCTGCAGAAAAGCGGGGTTGTTGTAACGCAAATAGAAGAGGGGCAATAAGCCCCTTTTGTTATTCGTCGCCGTAAAGGTCTAGTACCTCCTTTACTGCATTGTGACGTTCAATGTCATAGCTGTCAAACCGTACTACGTCAATGTGAGATAGCTTACGTCCTTCAATTTTTCCTATGAAGTCTATAAGACCATTGTCCTTTAGTCTGTCTGCTTGATTTAAGTCTCCTGTTACTACCATTTTAGAATGCTCTCCTAATCGTGTTAATAACATCTTCATTTGATTCTGCGTGGCATTTTGCATTTCGTCTGCTATAATATAAGCGTTCTTAAAAGTGCGGCCTCGCATATATGCAAGTGGGCTAATTTCTATAATGCCTTCTTCCAGCATTGCTTCAATCTCTTTAGTTAGATAATATTCTCCTAATACATCAAAAATAGGTCTTGTCCAAGGTGCCATTTTTTCATTTAGCGTACCTGGCAAAAATCCTAGATCTTCATCTACGGAAACGGCGGGTCTAGTGACTATAATTTTATCAATTTTTCCCTCTTGATAAAGTTTGATCCCCATCTGCACCGCCAAGAGCGTCTTACCCGTACCAGCAGGTCCGATAGCAAACAAGATATTCTTGTTGTCATCGTGTAGCTTGAATAGATAAGATTCTTGGTGTTTATTGCGAGGTAACAGGTTTACACGCTGTTTTTTCGCAGGTTTGTGTGCATGGAAATCAATTACATTCACATCTGAAGTAAAACGTTTTTTCACTCGATTGTTTTTACTCATTAAGTATCTCCCACTTTTAGTAAAAGCAGGACATGTAGCGACCGCCTTTGATAACTACAGAGGTCCTACACTATTACTTAGTCATTTTGGATTAATATAAACTGATAACATATGATTTAAACCATGCTAAATAAGAGTAGAACCTTCTAGGAATAATCATGCGTGATATACTTGACGTTATTAAAAACGTAGAATCAATTTACAGTACAAACAGCAGTCTAAGCACTCTCAAAGATTTTGAACGTGTGTTAGACGAAATGAATATGTACGTATATAAAAATTGGGAAGATGGAGAGCTAGCAAGCGGTCCCAAAGTAGATCGACATTGGGTTACAGCTAGTTTTATGTGGCCTCGTAACAAGATGCCAGATCCTATGGCAGCTAAGAGGCTGATAGATTACGGATGTCGAGTTCGATACGAAAAAACACATCTACTAGAACCAAGACCAATTAAATCTCCTGATGATTTTAGACCCGGTACTCGTAAAGGTAAATTAGAGCACACACCGGTCTGGTTAGTTGAAATTACAATGCCTAAGACCCTAGTCCAAGACATTTTTAATGGTTATATGACTAAAATGAAAGAAAGCATGGGTATTGGTCGTAATTCTAATACAGATGCTGCACCTCCACAGGCTGCAGATCAAGCAGCAGTTGCAACACCGGCTGCGCCAGCAGCGCCAGCAGCTCCTGCCGGAGGCGAAGCGTAATGACTCAAATTAATGAAGGATTACTAGCAGGCGACTTACGCATGTTAGTTGACAATATATTTGAAATTGACAGTTATTCTAGTAAGATGGGCGAAGACACTGATATTGTTGTACTAGCATTCACTGTTAAAACTCAAGATCCTGCCAATGACTTAGTTACATTTATGGAAAACGGATACGATTTTGTATTAGATGCAGATGCAAGTCCCGGAGAACTAAGTGATGGCAAATACAAAGTGTTTGTTGAGATCGAACGTAACAGACGTATTCACGAACAAATCTTAGAATTACTTAACGGTGTAGGACTACTAGCAGATATAGACAATTTTAAATTTAGATACTATAAAAGTTTTCACAGCATCGATGCTGATGAAAAAAATTTAAACGAATTAGTTCCTAAAACAAAAGATGCTTATGAAATTTCTATTCAAGAAAATGTTATGAATAACTTTAGTAACTTTTTTGGACGTAGTTATTTAGAACAGGTAAGTGTAGATCATGAAGATCTTGTGTTTCAAAAGAAATATGCAGAACCGTTGCGTTTACGCATTGCAGACTTTGGAACAAAAGCACAGGTGTATGATAACATCGTAGGACCAATTATGTTAGAAGGTAGTTCAATGAGCGAGATCATGTACTTTACCAAATATGTAGGCAACTACAATATTACCAAAGTTGGTGACAAATTTGTGTTTGAGAACGGCAAATATGCCGTGGCATTGGAGAAAGTCTAATGTGGGTAGTTAGTCTAATACCAGAAAATATATTTGTCATAATTTATTATGCACTGTTAGGTGCTGGTATTACACTATACATTGTTAGCAAGTTAGTATCATGGATTCCTATGATAAAGCAATGGAAGTTACCAATAGAACTGGTAGGAGTCATTGCACTGGCAGTGGGAGCGTATTTCATGGGCGGCTACGGCGTGCAGAAGGCATGGTTAGCTCGCGTGGCAGAATTAGAAGAAAAGGTCAAAGCAGCAGAAGCAAAGTCTGCTGTGGTCAACACTGTAGTACAAGAAAAGATCGTTTATAAAACTAAAGTAGTTAAAGAAGTACAAATACAGATAGAAGAACGTATTAAAGAAGTTGAAAAAATTATCGATGCTGAATGTAAGGTCGACCCCGTAGCGATAAAAATTTTAAACGAAGCAGCAGCTCCTATAGGAGAAGCTAAATGAAATTATTAATTGTAATTGCAGCGTTTGCGCTGGCAGGATGTAGCACTACTGCTCCTGTAGTTATGAAGTTTCCCGATGTTCCTAAAGAGTTGTTAGAAGCTTGCCCTAATTTAAAACTGGCAGATGATAGCCCTAAGCTAAGTGCAATGTTAACTACTGTAACTCAAAACTATGCGCTGTATAAAAATTGTCAAATTAAACAGGAAGGCTGGGTAGAGTGGTATAAAAGCCAAAAACAGATATTTGAAAGTGTGAAATAAATAGTAGTATATAAAAAGGTCAAACAATATGATGGGTTATCTGTTATGTGACAGCATTAACGGCACAGTTAGCAGCAAACGAGTTATTACATTGTTGGCATTTATACTGTGTGCTATCAGCATGATATCTGAACAATTTTTTAACTACAAGCTCAATGCAGCAGCATTTGAAAGCATGATGTACATTGTTATTGCTGGTTTAGGATTTACTGCTAGCGAAAAGTTTGCACCTGGCAAAAAGGAAAAAGAAAATGGGCGATCATAAACTGATTAAATATCTGCTAATGCTAATAGCATTTCCAATAGTATTAGCAGCAGTTAGCGGAGATAGATTTAGATATCCTTGTCAAGATCCAAAAAATTGGGACAAAGATATTTGCAAGTTGCCTACATGCGATGTAACCAGAACGTGCCCGGAACATATTTTTAAAGGGCAACGTGACCCTAGACTAGGACCACCAAAAGATGGACAAAATCAAACAACTATTCAACCAACTGCGGCTACGCCCGCGGGTCAAGGAGCAAACTGTGGAAAATAATAATACACCTATAATGTATACCGAAGAGCAATTAATGGCTCGATTGAAATTTTTCATCGGTATTTGTTTATCACTTACATTGTTTGGCATTGTATTTGTGGTATTGTTTTCTTTGATATTTGTAACACAACCACTTAATGCTATTAGCCCAATTGATCAAAAGTTTTTTGAATTGATTGTGCCTATTGCTACATTCTTAACTGGCACACTGTCAGGTATTATGTTAGCAGGTGGCGATAAGGAAGCACAGAAGCAGGCACTGACCGCAGCAAACAAAGGTTGGGACAAACCGCCTACTCCTACTGGACCGACTACAACACTACCAGGCGGCGGCTTTGGAGGAGCAAGCAATGCATCATTCGGCGGGAACACATCATTCGGCGGGGCTTCAGCATTTAGCGCTACGCCAACAAGCAGCTTCGGAGCACCCGGTTCAAATTTTAGTGCAGCAGCACCTAGTTTTAACGCAGGCGGTGCCGCAACAGCAATGCCAACAATGGCAAAACCTGCACCAAGCAGACCACCATTAGACGAAGATTTTCCTGAAATAAATTGACATTTAGTTCATAGTGCTATATAATAGTACTATGGACTACTATCAAATACTAGGAATAAACGAAAACGCCAGTCAGGACGAAATCAAAAAGGCCTACAAAAAGTTGGCCATGAAAAATCATCCTGATCGTGGCGGGGACACTAAAAAGTTCCAAGAAATATCACAAGCATACGATACATTAGGCGACGAACAAAAGCGCCAACAGTACGATGCTCAAAAAAATAACCCATTCATACATGCACGTAGCGGCAATCACGGGTTTCAAGACATAAACGACATCTTCGGCGGATTCGGATTTGGACCGCATGGGCCTTTCGGCGGGTTTCATCAACAGCGTCGCAATAGAGATTTGTCAATACGTGTATCAATATCTTTTAAACAAAGTTATACCGGTACACAGATCGAAGCTAGATTTAATACTCCATCTGGAAAGGCACAGACTGTGATAGTTGACATTCCTCCAGGTGTGCAATCTGGACAGACTATTAGGTATGGTGACCTAGGAGACGATTCAATCCCGAACATACCACGAGGAAATCTCAATGTTACAATAGTAGTAGAAAACGATCCTCAATGGGAACGCAGAGGTAATGACCTATGTACTACTTTAACAGTTACTGCACTTGAAGCAATGACTGGTTGTATGAAAGAAGTTACATGTCTAGATGGTTTTACAATGCCGTTAAAGTTACGTCCCGGAATTAAACACGGTGCAGAGTTTGCTAGCGGTGGTAGAGGTTTTAGAGATATCAACACTGGACGAATGGGCAGTTTAATAGTCATACTTGATATTAACATTCCGGCAGTTACAGATCCCCAATTAGTGCAAGAATTACAAGCAATATATGCTAAACTGCAATAAACCAACTGAAGGAAATTAAATGGTAGAACCTAGCAGCGAATTACAATTAGTATTTGAAAAAGCTATCGATGTAGCTAAAAAATTAAAGCACGAATATTTAACAATTGAACATTTGTTGTTTTCGATGTTGTGCGAAGATTCGTTTAACAAATGCGTTACTGGCTACGGAGCAGATGCAGATTTTCTTAAAAAGAATCTTGAGCTATATCTAAAAAATAAATGCGACGAAATAGTAACTGAACATTCAGATGTTAAGCCACGTAAAACACAAGCAGTTGAGCGTGTTCTAAATCGTGCATTTACACAAGTCTTGTTCAACGGTCGTCAAAAGATCGAACCAACTGATGTATTTCTCGCCATGATGAGCGAAAAACGATCCTATGCAAATTACTATATTGCACAGGCAGAAATCGATAAAGATAAATTTGCAGACTATTTAAATTCAGAAATTACAGAAGTGGAAGAAGTAGAAGAACAACGAGATGGTCAGAGCGAACGTGCGTTAAAAGCGTTTACCAGCAACCTTAATGATGCAGTTAAAAAGAACAAAGTTGATCCGGTTATCGGTCGAATTGACGAACTAGAGAATATTGCATTGAGCTTAGGTCGTAGAAGTAAGAGCAACGTTATTCTAGTAGGCGATCCAGGTGTAGGCAAGACTGCTATTGCAGAAGGTCTTGCATATAATATTGTTAAAGGTGCAGTGCCAGACTTTCTCAAAGAATACACTGTGTACAATTTAGATATCAGTGCTATGCTTGCTGGATCAAAATATCGCGGCGACTTCGAGGAACGTTTTAAGCTAGTATTAAAAGGTCTAGATAAAAAAGGTAAAACTGTTTTGTTCATCGACGAAGCACACATGATCAGTGGTGCAGGTGCAGGTGGACAACAAAGTAGTAACGATCTTGCTAACATGATGAAACCTGCATTAAGCAAGGGTAACATTAAGGTTATTGCAAGTACTACGTGGGAAGAATACCGCAAGTACTTTGAAAAGGATCGTGCTCTAATGCGTAGATTTGCTCGCATCACTGTTGATGAGCCTACACAAGAAATGGCTATCCAAATCCTTAAAGGTATCAAGAAGTACTACGAAACACATCACAATGTTAAAATTAAAGACGATGCTGTTACTGCTGCCGTTAAACTGTCTGTAAAATACCAAACAGATAAGAAATTGCCGGACAAAGCTATCGATTTAATTGACTTGGCTTGCTCTAGATTTAATTTAAAAATTTCTCAAGATCGAGTTGTTGATGAAGCTGCTATTCAATATGAATTGGCAAAAGTGGTTAACATGCCTACTGAAAAGATTGCAGAACAAGAGTCAGCTAATCTTGTTAACCTAGAAGCAAATCTACAACAAGAAGTATATGGTCAAGATAAAGCTGTTACAGAAATTGTTGATAAGATTCTCGTTAGCCAAGCAGGCTTGAAAGCAGAAAATCGTCCTGTAGGTGCGTTTGTATTCATGGGACCAACAGGCACTGGTAAAACAGAAACTGCCAAAGCATTGGCTAAAAATCTTGGAGTTAAACTTGTGCGTTTTGATATGAGTGAATATCAAGAGAAACACAGTGTTAGTAAGTTGATCGGTTCGCCTCCGGGTTATGTAGGCTTTGAAGAAAATGCAGGTCTGCTGATTACACAAGTTCAAGAGAATCCCAATTGTGTACTGTTGCTAGACGAAATTGAAAAGAGTCATCCCGACGTTTCTACTATTTTGTTACAAATGATGGACAATGGCTTTGTTACAGGAAGCAATGGTAAGAAAGCAGATTGCCGTAATTTGATCCTCATTATCACCACTAATGCAGGTGCAAGTGATGCCGAAAAGAATACTATCGGTTTTAGCACCCAAGAAACTCAATACTCTGACAAAGCATTGAAAAAGTTCTTTGCACCAGAATTCCGTAACCGCTTAGACGCAGTTGTTACATTTGGCAAACTGACTAAAGAAACAATGATTAAAATTGTTGGCAAGTTCATGGTTGAGGTAAAAGAACAAGTTAAAGATAAGGGTATTAAAATCAAGATCAACGACGATGCAATTGACTGGTTAATCGAAAAAGGATTTGATAGTAAGATGGGTGCTAGACCGTTGCAACGTGTTATTGACAAGGAAATTAAACGTCCTCTTGCTAAGATGATGTTGTTTGGAGATCTCAAGAACGGCGGACTATTAAATATTACAGTTGCCGACGAGGCTCTTGCTCTTACTGCAAAACCAAAAGTGGCCAAGGTAGATATTAATGAAACTATATCCATCAATACAGATCAAGCAGACAACCAAGCGGTTTAACAACAAGTATAAGTACAAAATTGTACTTGTTGCTAAAGCTGCCGGATGGTTTAGAGGCTGTGACTTTGAGAAAGTGACCGAAGGGTTACGATCTCAAAGTGACGCAAATACCAGTCAGTGGTCTATTAAGTTAACTGCTGACGAACAGCATTATACACTGTCTTTATTAACCACTTTTAAAAAACTTACAGATTATGAACTTAGAGTCGAAAGTCCCTTTATAAGTTTCTACACTAATACAGCAAGCAATATTGAAAAAATTGCCAAACTAGATAGTGAGCGTGTTAAGTATGTATGCTTGCCAGCAGACGGTACAGAATCAATGTTAGATCAAGGCAAAATTATTGTTAAAAATCTAGACTTTGAATATAAAGTAACAATGGGACGCACACGACAGAATTTTAGTAATTTTGTACAATGGTGTGAAGGCAAAGATAAAATACGTATGCCTAAACGTGCAATAGCAGATCTTAACAAAAACAACTGCTGGGGCGGTAGTCATTTTTACGTTAAAGACGAAAAAACACTTACAATGGTTAAGATGTTTGTAGGAGGCTGTATACACAGCGTTGAATCTGTTACAAAACAATAATCAGAGCTAACTTCTAATATCCCTTTTGCGATAAATATCGTAAGAGGGATTTTTTATGACTATGTCATATAGACCTAATAACTATGAAAATATTTGAACTATACAACCCTAATATAAAGCGCGAAGACTTTGATCTTGCAGATGATATTATCTTTTTTATGCGCAACGATCCTCAGTTCTATAGAAGCGAGTACCACCCGTTTTTACAAAAGTTTAAACGCCATTGTGATGCTGGCAGGAGCGTCAGTAACAAAGCATTTATTCCTATTGTAAAAAAGGCATTTGAACATTATCAAAATACTTTTCCCGTAGAAGGCATGGAACAAAATCTTTCAAAACAAGATTTAGAAGAAATATGCACTAAACTTCAGGGTGAGGAAAATATTTTTTATCACGAAGAAAAGAAAAAACATACTGAGAAAAAAGATGATATTAAGAGAACTATTTGAAGCTCGTGCTAAAAGTGTAGGCATTATATTTGGCCGCTTTAATCCCCCTCACATGGGTCACATGAAAGCGTGGGAAATGGCTAGCGAAAATCCATCTTGGTATGTTGGAACTAATAAGAGTACAGAGGGACCTAAAGATCCTTTGCCTTTTGATATTAAAGTCAAGGCAATGCAGGCAGTGTATCCTGAAATCAGAGGTCATATTGTTGCTGAACAAAGCTGGCTAACATTGGCTAGTAAGGTATATGAAAAGCATGGCAATATTGTATTAAATGTCTACACCGACGAAGACTGGGTCACCAAAGCATTAGTACAGTATAACGGTAAAGAAGGTGCGCATGGTTACTACGAGTTTGGTACTATTCAACAACAACCAACACCTCGTCTAAGTAGTGCCACTGCTTTACGTGCTGCGGTTGCAGCAGATGATAGAGATGCGTTTGGTCAAGCAGCCGGTGTAGATCCTAATACGCTGATTGCTGGGCACCCATTTTTTGATGTAGTAAAACATTACCTAATGCCACATGCTGAAAAAGCTGCGGCTAAAGTAGCAAAGAAAAAAGTTAAAGAACCTGTTGCAGAAAACAATAGTATGGGTACAATGCCAACTACTGATTATGTTAAAAGCATTTATGCTGCCGCAGCAGAGAACGGTATGGGAGCACCTGACGTCGAAGCAGTTAGAAAACAAATGATTTTGGCACCAAACGGTGAAGTTGACATTATGGCAACTATGCAAAAAGCTCTGCAAGTATTTCAAAGTCCCAAGTTTAAACAACTGTTAGCTGACTTAGATGCGCTGGTAAAAAAAGCAGAAGCACAACAAGGTATATCATCGGGTATAAACGAACTATCTAACGAGTTATTAGGACGTTATAAGAAAGCTGCTGGCGCAGATGCTAAGAAGGCAGATGCGGAAGGTGACTATGCTCGCGGCAACAAACGTTTCAGCGGTATTGTTAAAGCAACTAAGAAACAGTTTGATAACGATGAGAAAGGTGTAGCGGAAGTAAGCAAGGACACACTAGATCGATATGTGACTAAAGCAGTGGATGCTCACGGACATGCAGATTTTGCTGCAAGGCAATCTAAAAATGATCCTACCAAAAGAAGTTATCATGTGGACCAGAAGAAAACAGCAGAGAAGCGTCGCCAAGGTATTAGTCGTGCGTTAGATCGTATGTCGAAGGATGACGTGTCGGAAGGTGCTCCTATTGTGGTAGCACAGGCTCCTATTGATGTCCGCAATCCTAAAAAAGCTCCACAGCCATATAGAAATCAGGGTGACATTGTTCCGCCAACTAACCCACCAAGCACTGAGAAGCGTGGTGTTAAAGGTCGCCCAGGACAAAGACCAATGCCCAAGTATGATGAAAGTACTGTGGCGGAAAATGCTTGGGATAGACTACAGCGTGAAAAAGCATTAGAAGCAGCAGGTGTTGGCATTATAACAAAACAGAATACCACAGTTGATGTAAATAAGAATACACCCAAGAAAAACTTAAAGGCATTTAGGTTAATATAATGGATGAGCTTGCCCAACTTAAACGTCTAGCCGGAGTTAATAGCTTCAAGGGTCTAACTCCTTATGACATTAACGAAGGCAGTAACATTAGCATCACCGGCAACGAAAAAGGTCAGTTGATGAAGAAGCACAATATTAAACCAGGAACACCAGACTGGTTTAAGCTATGGTTTAGTCTACCTTACATGACTGGCGAAAAGCCTATTGGAGATTAATATGAGTTTTGAGTTTGATTTTACACAAGACAAAGTAGCAAAGTTGCTACACAAAAACAAAGAGGTAGCGTTCTGGTATAATGCTATGAACGAGTATCTACCAAAGTTTGGTATTACTACTGCTGCACGAGTAGCAGGATTTGTAGCACAAGGACAGCATGAAAGTGCAGACTTTACTATTTTGCAAGAAAATTTAAACTACAGTGCAAAAGGATTAAGGTCAATATTTCCTAAATATTTCCCAGATGATGCCATTGCTGCACAATACGCTAGAAAGCCAGAGATGATTGCCAATCGCGTCTACGGCGGACGTATGGGCAACGGTGCTGAAGCTACTGGAGATGGTTTTAGATTTAGAGGTCGTGGCATACTACAGTTAACAGGTCGTGCAAACTATACACAATGCAGTCGTGACCTATTCGGCGACGACACACTGGCCAATGATCCAGATCTAGTACGCACACCAGAATATGCTATTATCACAGCCTGCTGGTTCTGGTACAAGAATCAATTAAACGCTATTTGTGACCGCGGTGATATTGTCTTGCTAAGTAAACGTATCAATGGCGGTACTATTGGTCTAGAAGATCGTATTAAGCACTGGAACGATGCACTAGACGTATTTGAAGGTTAATATGTTATTACGTGAGCTTTTAGCTGAATCCTGGAGCGAAAAATACAAACGCTCAATTAATTGTGCTAGTCCTAAAGGATTCAGCCAGAAGGCTCATTGCCAAGGTCGTAAAAAGGATGAAGACCAACATCCCAACTATACACCTCTAGGTCCTGAAACTAAACCTACAATGCCTGCGGGCACAGTAAGAGTCGATGTCGACGATGTCTATGATTGGTACAAACTTGGACAACATATTAGTAATATGAAGGGTCTCGGCAAGCACGACTTTGGTAAGGGGCCTCCAAGTACTATCTTTTCGTTCGGTAGCGAAGAAGAAGAACACAAGTATATCGATGCATTAAAAAAGACAGGTCTTACCACAACTGATATTGATCCACTAGATCCTAATCAACCTAAAGGTATGCCTCGTCAAAAAGTCGATCCTACATTTAATGTAGGTGAAGCTAAGAAACGTAAGCGTAAAATTCGCCATGCGGCATACGGACCTGGACCGTACGGATTGTACGGTTATGATGCAGGCTACAGCGGAGCAGGCGGCGACGGTGGCGGTGTAGGTGAAAACTTTGCAGACGGTCGCAATCCTCAAGACAAAGGTGATGCCAAGCGTCACGGCGTACCTACTAAAGCTAGTGTAAGCACACTACGCAAAGTAGCCAAGCAAGGTGGTCGAAAAGGACAACTGGCACATTGGATGGCAAATATGAAAGCCGGAAAGGCTAAAAAGAACGAGTCATTAACTGAAGCGGTTATACATCCTAGCACCATGAATGCATTACAAGACTTTTTGCCTTTTGTTATGCAATTGCTAAAATTAGACAAATTGCCTAAAATAAAAATACATAGAACTATAGAAACTGGTGATCAACCTAGTTTTGGCGGATACAATTCAGACGATGGCACTATTCAGCTTGCACTAAAAGATCGTCACCCTGCAGATATACTTAGAACATTAGCACATGAGCTAGTACATTTTAAACAAGATTTAGATGGTAAACTAAACGACCGTAGCGGAATGACGGGCAGTAATGAAGAAAATGAAGCAAATACCAAGGCAGGTATTATTATGCGTCATTTTAACAAGCGTTTTCCACAGTACTTAGAGTAATACTATGAAAATAAAAGAAATATTAGTTAAAGAAACAGCTACGCCCGGCGGTACTAGTGCTGCTAATGTAAGTGTAGGTGCCGTATATAAAAACAAAACAGGCAAAGCAGCTAAGAACAAAGACGGTACAGTAAAGAATGCATTAGACATGCCCAACAATTTACTAACCGGCGGCAGCTTAAAACGATAAATACAACGATATTGGAGAATTCTCAAAATGCAAGACAACTTTCACCGCCCAGACGATCACGAAGCAAAAATGGCTCGTGCTGACCTATTCAAATGCGCTCAATACAGCTTCAAGCTATTCAAAATGATCAATGAAGATCAAGAGCTAGAGGGCTGGGTACAGGCTAAAATCACCAAAGCTGCTGACTACATTGCTTCAGTATACCACTACATGGAATACGAAATGAAGATCAGCGAGTACGGCAATGCTATTGAAAACAGCGACATGTACTCTGAAAGCATTCGTCGTGCATTTCAACAGAAGCTAACAGAGGCCAAAGAGCAAGCTAAGAAAGCTAAAACTAAAATGGACGAGAAAGAGCAAGAGTTAGAAGAAGGTTTTCCAACTGTAGCAGACGCTAAAGCTCGTGCTGATAAAGAAAAAACAACTGGTAAGTTCGACAAGAAAGAAATCAAGCCAGGTGTTACCCAATATACACGCAAATCAAATACATTTACTGATGGCGGCGATGATAGCGATACTAAAAAAGCCAAGAAAAAAGCTAAAGATACTAACGAAAGTGTATTTGGTAACGACGAAACAAGTCTAGCAAAGAAAAGTCCGCAATTGCAACAATTAATTGCACTACGCAAAGATCCTAAGTACCAAAGTCCAGAAGCAAAAGCTGGACTTGAAGCACGTATTAAAAAGCAAATGGATCGTGTGAGTTTAGACAAAGGCGAAGTAGTTGGTGCTGACGGTAAGCCTGTTGCAGTTAAAGAAGGTGCAAAGCCTGACTTTCTAGATATGGACAAAGACGGCAACAAGAAAGAGCCAATGAAGAAGGCCGTTGCTGATAAGAAAAAGAACCCATTCGCTAAAACAAACGAAGCCGCAACTAAGTGCAACCACACGCCAAAAGGTGAAAAGTGTCCAGTACACGGTCTAAAAGAATGTGGCGGTATGTATGAACGCAGAATTTCAGAATTAAAAAAGAGCACATTAGCATCATATACTAAGAAAGCTTCAAAGGATGCAGTTGACTTAACGCAACAAGCAGACGGACACCACGAATATGGCGATCCACGCGATGGCGAAAAACTAGATAAAAAAGCAGAAAAGCGTGTCGCAGGTATAGGTAAAGCTGTTGACCGTATGACAAAATAATTTGAGATTTATTATGGACATGAAGAAAATTCTACAGGCCTTAGACGGTGCTTCAACGAAGCCTGTAGAAGGTTCTAATGACATGAAACAATTTATGCAGATTGTAGAAGGCAAAGGCCCCTTAAATCGCCCTACTACAGCTGAAGCATTAACAATGCAACACTACGCAGAGCCTGCCAAAAAGACTATCACTAGTCCTGTACTAAATGTACAAGAAGGTGCAACTCCTAGTATGATTGGCAAGTATTTCAAAGCAGTTGAACAAGAACTTGCCGAAGCAGCTGATCGCAGTAAAGATCGTGCTCGTCAACTAGCCGAACGTGTAGCAGATAAGATTAGTAAGCAAGGTGTGGCGGAGGGCGAAAAGACTATGAGTCGTGCTGCCAAGGGCAATGAGAAGTATGGCAAGGATGGCATGAAGGCACTGGCCAAAGCAGGCCGTGAAGGTGCTAGTGAAAAAAAGTTAGATGCTATTCGTGACAAGCACAATAATTACAATGAAGGTTTAGAGCAATATCGCTACGCAGATATTTTAGAAATGGCTCGTCAGGGCCTAAGCAATGAAGAAATTGCAGAACAATTAGGATTTGACTTAAACGAAGGATTGAGAGATCCTAAAGACAATCCTTGCTGGAAGGGTTACAAGCCAGTTGGCACTAAGAAGAAAGGCGGTCGTACAGTTCCTAACTGTGTGCCTAAAGAATAATTATGGACGAACTTAAAAAAGCAATGAAAGTTGCATTTGCTAGTGAATATGCATTTGCACTTAAGGCACAGAACTTCCATTGGAACGTTGAAGGTCCTCTTTTCCCACAGCTACACGAGTTATTTGGAAAAATATACGACGAAGTATATGGCAGTATTGACGACTTTGCAGAAAATATTCGCAAACTAGGATCATATACTCCTGCCAGTTTTCAACGCTTTTCAATGTTGACACAAGTTGATGATGAATTAAACATGCTAGAAGATAGAGCTATGCTTAGTGAACTATTAGAAGACAGCGACAAAATGGTCAAACTGTTAAAAATGGTGTTTGATGCATCAGAAGCTGCACACGAACATGGATTAAGTGATTTTCTAGCTGGGCGCATGGATGCGCATAGAAAACATAGTTGGATGTTAAGGGCTACATTAAAATAAAAGAACACACTACCTTAGGACCTTTGCGTTATATAAGTGTGGCCCGGCTGCTGG
>JACCDZ010251133.1_pt1 | contig 21491 bp, 13 predicted proteins | sample 7449551 | NCBI WGS metagenome assembly JACCDZ01 (sample SAMN15323452, study PRJNA562643) | freshwater metagenome | isolation source: river surface water | place: USA:Blue River Watershed | collected 2017-08-18
ATTTGCATCACAGAGGTCCAACTACCTCCGATGTATGAAACGTAATAGCCTGCAAGGGAAAGGGTACATAAATAGAAGCCAGCAGCCATTACTAATGAACTTTGTAGCACAATGTCCCGAGACACAAATACATTGATACTCCAAGATTTGATTCGTTTGGTGGCAATAACCAAGAATGGGAGTAACGCCAAATGCACATAACCACGAGCTTGCCAGGTCAGGTGATGAATGGAACCTAATAATGCTGCTTCTGCAAGCAAGTAAAAATCAATAAGTAAGCAAACACCGAAAGCAACAATTAAGGGCTTAAAAGCCCAGCGCTGCTGTGCTGACTTTCGATAAATTCCCTCGATCATTGCCAGCAGAACGATAACTAACAACAAAGTTCCGATCACTCGAACCTGCACGTCCAAGTTTGTAAATAACGAAACAGCGAGCCAGATCACTACCGTACTTAGGGTAATACCGACTTTGGGATTAGTACAAAACTGCCTGATTGTTAAGGTGCTATCGCCATAAGCCGCAAACAAAAACAGTAACATGATGATTTTTTGGATAGTCTCAACTGCAAATGAGCTTGCGCTGATAATTGGGATATTGCTCGGGTCGGCATGCACCAGTGACCATAACACATTGAATATGATGAGTATGCTAAGCATATGCTTTTGCACACTGCTAGTTCGTACCGTAAGTAGTAAACCCCAAAATGCTAAGTAGCCGAGAGCTGATAAATAGAAGCCAATGCTTCCAAAATCTATTCCAAAAATCACTAAACTACCCTTCGTATGGTCGTGCTAACAAAGCACGTAAATGACGAGATGGAATGGCGTAGCTAATCCCGCTTGGATTACTTAAAACCGACTCTTTTGTCTGTTTTACATACACCATATTGATAATTGCGACTACAGTTCCATCGACTACCGAATAGACCGGACTGCCGCTGTTCCCTGGATATGCTGTGCCATCCAGTTGATAGATTAAAAAAGGTTGCTGTAACTGTCGTAATACCTGTGGGCTTAATTCGGAGGCATGATTAGCTGGAATTACCACTGGGGTTACTGCACTAATCATTGCTTTATTGCTCGCGGCATATAACCCGAGAACATCAGTTATTGGGTAGCCTGTAAATAAAAGTTCGCTACCCTCCGCTTGATATTCATCAGCGGCCAAAGTTAAAGGCTCGATACGCTCATTAATTTGTAACACTGCTAAATCATATTTAGCGTCGACTTTTCGCTTTTGTACAAAGTGGATTTTCGGATTAGTACCTTGGCCCGACAACACCACATACTGTTCGTTTTTACTTTCATCGAGAAGTTTGGCAATGACATGAGCATTAGTTGCTATTTGATGGCCATCGCCGACCGCAAAACCGGTGCCAATTAGACTGAGTCTTGGCGATGCGGTAGGGTTTAAAATCGCGATGGCGACTACCGAAGGTTTTGCACTAGAGATCCGTTTACTAAGCTCATGGCAACTTGTGCTTAAAGAAAAGCAACACAAGAATAACAACATGATTTTTTTCACGATTTTTCCTTCAGTGAAAAATTAATACGATGATTTTTCAGTTTAAACTAGTTATTGATTTTGGTGAAATTGAATTCGCATCTTGGGTAAATTCGGCCATACTCAATTGACTAGATCCACAGGAATTTTGAATTGACGATGCAGCGTGATATTGACACGGGAACAGTGGAAATAGTGCCCATTTTTTCTGGTGGGGGCACTCGTCTACCTTGTTATGTCGGTATTCTGATGGCGCTTGCAGAATTAAAACTGTCGTTTAATTCTTTAGTTGGTGTTTCGGGTGGCAGCATAGTTGCTGCGATGCTCGCTGTTGGTAAAAACCATGATGAATTAAAGCGATTAGCATTAGAAACCGATTTTCGCCAATTTCGGGGCTTTTCGTTAATCAATCTAATTCGAACTGGTGGCCTGTCTTCGGGTGATAAATTCGAGCAATGGATGGATGAGCAATTGCAGGGCGCATGTTTTAAAGACCTTCATTGCGATCTTCATGTGCTTGCGACCGATATCAATGGCGGTGGGCCGGTGATTTTTAATCGCATTCGAACTCCTGAGATGAAAGTATCACAAGCAGTGAGATTTTCGATGTCTATCCCGCTGATGTTTTCGTTTAAAACCTTTGATAATCACGTAATGGCTGACGGTGTTATTTTAGCTGAAGACGCGTTGCATCAAGATTGGTCAACCCGAGGCGTCCCTGTCGTGTGCTTTCGCCTCAAGAGCGACGGTGATGATAAGCCAGTGCTTCGTCGTCGAATGTTTCCGTTAGTTTCATATGTGCTGATGTTAATTCAGACATTTATGAACGCGATGTCTCGAGAGTACGTACATGCTCAGTATTGGCATAATACAGTGCTTATCAACACTGGTAATGTATCGTCTGTCGATTTTAATTTGCCTTATGATAAAAAATTAAATCTATTGGAGCTTGGGTATCACACAACAAAAGAAGTGATCCCATTGAAGTTAAAACTGATCCTCACCGAAGCCGCATTTAAGCAAGGGTTAGGGGGGCACGCTTCTTAGAGAACCCCAGATACAAGTAGTTATTGGGGTATGAGAGTCATTTAAGAAAATGGCCGTCTTTTGTGGATGTAGTCAGTTTATTCTGAACACATCAAATTTGCAGAATGGAATATCATGAGCATGAAACACCTAAAGACCTTACAAAACATTCCGGTGGTTGGCGGTTTGGTGAATAGGGCAATTTCGCACCTTGCGAGTTCAGATGCAAGCACGATATCCAAGCATTTCTCTCAGTACCTGCGGCCGCAGATCGCTAATACCGAAGCGTTACGCCAGGAAGTTTATCGCTTGCGTCACGAAGTGTATTGCGCCGAGCTAAAATTCGAACCGGAAAAAGACAATAAAATCGAGATGGATGATTTTGACGCGCACTCTGTGCATTGTTTTGTGCGTCATTTAGCGTCCGAACGAATGGCTGGAACTGTGAGGCTTATCACATCTAGCTGTGCCGAAGAATTACTCCCAATCGAAAAATATTGCAGTCACGCTATTCAAGATACCGAATTTGCGCCTAGTTTATTTCCACGACAAGACATCTGTGAAATCTCGCGTCTGGCAGTGCTTGAAGACTTCCGTCGACGCCAGATCGATAAGTTCAATGGCGCGGCCACAGGTGCTATCAACATCGATGATTATTCAACAAAAGAACTTCGTTGTTTTCCTTATATCGCCATCTGTTTATATCTAGCTGCTGCCTCTACTGCGTTTCGCACGCACAAGAAACATGCGTTTGTCATGATGGAACCGCGACTTGCAAGAAGTATGACCTTTGTCGGTATTTGTTTTAAACAACTTGGCGAGCCAGTGGAGTATCACGGGAAACGAGCAGCTTATTACATCAACAAAGAAATGTTGTTCGACAATTTATCTCCTGGTTACAAGAAATTATTAAAATCCATAGAAAAAGACCTCGCTGCGTCCGATAAAACAACGCAGGAAGTTGCTGTGAAATCGTTGTCTGAGATGGTTGAAAGCTTGATGGATATTGGTTTTAAAGAACGATTACAACCGAAATGATAAAGGATTAGTTCTGATGCAATTGTTGCAAAGGCTCTCAGAGTTGCTGTCAGTGAACACTAAAGTAAAGGTGGCTGATGCATCATCGAGATTCACCGCGAGTTGCGAGGGATACGCTCGTAACAATGTGATTGTGGTTGAAGTAAGTGGCGAACCCGATGCTTCAGGCTCTCCAGTATATTTGCATGATATTCCAGCAATTTTGAAATTAGCCAATCAACTCGCACAAACTGCGGATCGGTTTACAGTTTATGCCGTAAGCACAGGGCATAACTGGGGATACGGGAGCGCATTAGCTCCTGATGAGTTAGCAGTAATTCTCGACCTATCGCTACTGCAAGCCATCAGATTTGACGATATTGCAAGTGGTTTAGTTACCGTTGAACCTGGCGTGACTCAACAGATGTTACGAAATGCCATTGATGCGCAAAAATTGCCATTCATGGTTCCAGTGACCGGAGCCGGCCCAACTTGTAGCATTTTGGCGAATGCGCTCGAACGCGGCTACGGCATCACCCCATATACCGACCATTTCGCAGCGGTAAATGCTATCAAGGGTTTTTTGCCGCAAGGTCAGCGTTATCAATCAAGCATTTCAGAGTTAGATAATTCAGGAACAGATGCGGTAGATAAGACTTTTAAATGGAAAGTCGGGCCATACCTAGATGGACTCTTTACGCAGTCGGGGTTGGCAATTGCCACGGAAATGACTATTCGTTTAAAACGTAATCCAGCAGCCTTTGATTCGTTTTACTTACAGTTTGCGAATGATAACGATTTGGAAGTCGCAGCCGAATGTGTGCAACAAATACTGTTGCGTTTGGAAGGTATTGTCGGCTCAGTTAATCTCATGGACAAACGTCGAGTGCTGTCGATGATGATTAAAAATCCCAACGGCGCAGAGAGTCATCAGGCTATGAGTGATCAACAGGTACAGATACTCGCTAAAAAGCATGATGTTCCAGCTTGGACTGTTGTCGGCACTCTATATGGCGAGCCTGCAGTGGTAAACGCGGGCCGCGCAGTCGTGAATCAAATTTCGGCAGGTAAAATAAAGCGTCGAATTTATTCTGAAAGTTGGCTCATTAAGTTTGCAAAATTTGCTTTTAGTTGTTTGCCTAGTCCTTGGTTTGCTGAAATTCGTAAAATGTTGCAATCCTTAGATAACGGCGTCGCTATTATGAAGGGTATTCCAAATCAAGTCGCATTGCCGCTGGCTTATTGGCGTAATCCAAGAGTTAGTGCTGATGCAACCAGATTAATGGACCCTGCAGTCGATGGTTGCGGGTTATTGTGGTATGCCCCATTGGTGCAGTTCAATCCGTTACAGCTTCGACGCTTAGTGAATCATGTCCGTGGAACCTGCCCCAAGTATGGTATCGAGCCGATGGTGACCTTTACCAGTTTGCGCCATGATACAGTCGACAGTACAATTCCGATTGTGTTCAATCTTGCAGACCCCAAAGCGGTCGCCGATGCGAATGCTTGCCTAGACGAATTGGTTTCGACAGGATTGCAAATGGGCCTAGTTCCATACCGGTTGAATATTGTCCAGCAACAACAATTGTTAGATAAAAACACTGTCTTCTGGGACTGGGTTAATCGGATAAAAATTTCGACAGATCCGAACCAAATTTTGGCAAAAGGCCGATACACTGGCCATTAAACAATTACTATTGCTTCGACGCTTTGCATATCTAGGCCGTTGAATTATAGTGATTTCAAATATGAATCGATTCCTGATCCTTGCAAATTCAAGCGGTTCGTTTCGGGGAATTGCCTAGCTGTGAATTAAGGCGGATTTAATTGTGTACTAGGTAAAAACTTAAATTTTGTCACTATTGAGCCGTTAACAAAGGCACTTACGATTTGAGTGTCACTTTGTCATAAACATGGAAGAACATATGAAAAAAGTTTTACTGTTTTCTGCTTTAGCGATCGCAATTTCTAGTTCATTAATTGGCTGTGGTGGTAAAAACCCTGAACAACATATTGAAAGTGCTCAACAATATATCCAGCTTAAAGACGATGCTGCTGCAGTGATTGAACTAAAGTCGGCAATTCAGCAAGCACCTGACAATGCCGAAGCTCGTGTACTGTTGGGGCGAATTTATCTGAAGATTGGCGAAGGAGTTGCCGCGGATAAAGAACTTACCCGTGCATTGAAAAACGGCGCCAAACTTACTGAGATCGCAGTTGATTTGGCTCGTGCGGCGTACTTGTCTGGCGTATCACCTTCAGTCTCATTAAACGTCGACATTGCTGATGCAAGTAACAGTAATGAATTCATTAAGTTTTATTCGCTTTTGACCCGCTTTGATAATGGTGAGTTGAACAATTTGGCGACTGAGTTTGCTGCGTTTTCGCAAGAAACTAAAAACGATGCAACTAAGAACGCCGCCAACGCTGTATTGTCATTGCTCAATCAGCAAAATGCTAAGGCGATTTCGGATTTACAACAGATTAATGCCGACAGCCCAATTTATTGGGATAGCCAGTTGCTGCTGGCAAAAGCACAGCTCACAGATGGTCTATTTCAAGAGGCAATTACGACACTGAAAGGGTATGTGGCTATCGCGACGTCAGCGAATTTTGCCAAACTGATGCTTGCTGAAACTTATGTCCGTAACAATCAGACCGCGGACGCCGAACCTATTCTCTCTGGATTATTAACACTTTACCCTGACCAACCGCTAGCAAACTACCTAACTGCCGTTATTGCCTACGAGAATAAAGATTTTGTAAAGGCAAAAGAGCGTGCAGAAAAAGCGTTAAATAACGGGTTCACCGTGCCAAATGTTCGGATCTTAGCGGCACTTGCCGCACTGCAGCAGAATCTAAATGCGCAAGCATTAGCGCATTTACGTATGATCAAAGATCAGCTTAAACAATATCCTTCAGTAGAAAAAACTTATGCATTTTTAGAGCTGCAACAAGGCAATATTGCCGATGGCACTAATCTGTTGACTGCGTCACCAGCAGGCAATGAAGATCTAGCAATTTTGACGACTGCTTCTTTTGAGCTATTGAAACGAGGTGCTTCAGAGCAAGCAGCTCAGGTAGTCCAGCATTTAGAAAAAAACGTCGATAAAAATGTCGAAAATCTAGCGACCTTAAGCATGTTAAAGATGGGCCTAGGTCAAGTTGCGGAAGGGACAAATCTGCTCGAGCAAGCGGTTCAGTTGGATCCAAGTATTGATAAAAATCAATTGGCTCTTGCTATGTCCTACCTTAACAATAATGAAGCGGATAAAGCACAGGCTATTGCTGATTCATTGTTAAAAGCAGCAAAAACTGAGATTTTGGGACATACCATCACCGCTTATGTCGCGCTTAGCAAAGGAGATAGAGCAGGGGTAAGCAAAGCCGCTGAGCTAATTCTTTCCAAAGATCCAAAAAACTTACTGGCGATGATTATGCATGCGCGGGTAGCTGCAGCAAATGGTGATCTCGATTCAGTTAATAAATATATCCAACAAGTGCTAGCAATAGATCCAGGCTACTATTCGGCGCTGGAAATGGATTATGAATTCAATAGAATTGAACCCCTTGCAGGTCAAGCAAGAGATCGTATTAGCGCCGCATTAACTCGAGATCCAGAGAATATTTCTTTGCTTTCGTTGCAAGCACGCGTCCTTTTCGAGCAGAAAAAGTTTGACGATGTGATTGCAATGCTAACAAGTGTAAAAACTGCAATAGAGAAAAAGCCAAATCTATTCTGGCAGTTATTAATCAATAGTTATGCCGAGAAGAAACAAGGTAAGAATGCTCTAGAAACAGCACAGGCTTGGAGTCAAAGCCAGCCACAAAACCTTGCTGCCCAATTTTCTTATATTACGCAGTTGATGGAAAATCGTCAGTTTGTTGATGCATTAAAACTAACTGAGCAGCAACTCAAATTACACCCTAATGTGCCAGAACTAAAGAATTTGCAAACGGTCTTGCAAGCTGAAACTAGAGATTACGCAGGCGCAATGACAAGCCTGAATCTTCTGCCGAAAGAGGTTCAGACTAAGTCTGATGTACTTTTACTTAAAGGTAAATTACTTATTGCACAAGGCAAGTATGCTGAAGGTAAAACTGCTTTAATGGCGAGTTATCAACAGACGAAGTCTGCACAAACTGCAATGTTTTTGGCTGATTTGATTGCGAAAAACGCTTCTCCAGAAGAAGCCGTGCGTTTTATTGAGAATCATTTTAGTACTGAACCCAAAAACCCTATGTTGCAGTCGATGTATGCCAACTTGTTACTTTCGGTTGATCCGAGTAAAGCTTCAAATACTTTCACCACTTTGATTGATGAAGATCCGGAAAACTTTATGGCATTAAATAACTTAGCCTATTTATTTACCGAACAGGGTAAGCCCGATGACGCACTGAAGTATGTCGAGAAGGCGTTGAAGTTAGAGCCTAATCATCCAGACGCCCTTGATACTAAAGGTCGGGCTTTATTACTTAAAGGTCAGATCAAAGAAGCTTTGCCATATTTTGAGCAGTCGTTAAAAATTCGGCCGGAGCATCCAGATGTTTCGCTAAATTATGCTGAAGCGCTGATTGCTAACAACCAAAAAGATAAAGCCATGGCAATTCTCAGTCGCATCGAAGTTAAAGATCCAGTGTTAGTGAAAAAGGTACAACGGATTAAGTCATTGCTTTAATATTGAGTTAACAAATAGATTAAATAGGGGGCCGGTCGCATATCTGAATGATGCAGAATGCGATCTAATTCATCAGGAGCTTTGGGTAACGGATTATGAGTGTTTTTGTGGTAGTGGTTACTTACAATTCCGGCCATGTATGGCTGGATCAATGTTTGGACTCTCTCCGATTTAGTAAATTGCCACTTCAATGCATTGTCATCGACAATGCATCCATTGATGATTCTGTCGAATATATCCGGGCAAACTACCCAGAAGTTGCAATAATTACCTCTTCTGAAAATCTTGGTTTTGCCAAAGCAAATAACTTAGGTATCCACAAAGCATTAGCCGCTGGCGCTGAGCATGTTTTTCTACTAAACCATGATGCGTGGTTCGTTGGTGACTGTTTGGAACAATTGGTAAAGTTACAACAGCAATCACCTGAATTTGGCATATTGAGCCCCATCCACTTGAATGGTTCTGGTGAGCGTCTTGATTGGAATTTTACCAAGTATATCTCCAGTTGCAGTGATGAAGGGCGGCAGCTGTATACGCAACTAATCAAAAACGAGCCGCTGAAGTCAATCTATCAGGTTGATTTTGTCAATGCAGCAGCTTGGCTAATCAGCAGAGCGTGCTTGCTAAAAGTAGGGCTCTTTGATACTGAGTTGTTCGTGCATTATGGTGAAGATACTCATTATGCGCAGCGGGTAAATTATCACCAATTTAGAATTGGCGTTGTTCCGCATTGTTTTATTCATCATGACCGCGAGGAACGTTCTGGCAAAGCAGTTTCGACAGTTTTCAATCAAAATAACGAACTGCTAAATTTTATTCTCGACTCGAGCAATATCTTAAAAGCCGAAGACCAAAGTTTAATTCGTTATTATTTACGAGAAAGGGTTAAGCTAACATTCTTAGCACTTGTGAAGCTTAATTTTACTGAGGTTCGTCAGCAATTTGCAGTTTATCAACGTATGCGTGCTTTGTTGCCCACTGTTAGCAGACGCCGGCTATTAAACAGCAAAACAGCGATCTGGCCGTCGGATTAGCCTTTTCATAGGAGCAGTTCACTGACGGTTCTTCGACTCTTTATCACCTGCCTCATATGACAATTGGAGTTGCAGTCAAATGCTCAAGCGGATAGCTAAACTTGAGTTTCAACTTGTGACTCTTTTCTGGTACACATTTACTTTATTACTTACGTCGTTTGCATTACTAAAAATCATTTGAAGCGCGAATGACAACCATCTTTAAGGCAAAAAAAAACCGACCAGAGGTCGGTTTTTTCCAGAAGGCTTAATTATGCTTTTCTGCGACGCAGTGACATACCTAACAGACCTAAACCCAACAGAGCTAAGGTTGCTGGAGCAGACACTGGGCGGTTAGTTAAACCTACAACTAAGTTATCGAATTCAGCAGCGATACTAGTCGTAGTGAAACGGAATTTAGTGAACGATTCACCAATGAAATTGATGTTGATGTACACGTTAGAACCGTTAGCAATTTGGTTACCAGTAGTACCAAAGTTAGCATTTAAAATTTGTGTACCAGACAGTGATAAGAATGGTGTAGTTTCAGTACCACGGAAGAACTGCAGGCTGTTGTAGGTATCAACTGAACCTAAATAGAAGCCTAAGTAGTTTACAGCAGGATTACCTGGCAGCGTAGCCAACAGTGCTGAATAATCAATTTGGATCCAAGCTGGTACTACACGGTCTGGACCTGGTGTATAACCGTAGCAACTACCTGTGTTACCTGCAGGAGCCGCCGCTGTGCCTGCTACGCTGTCGTTACGAACGCCTAAAGCACCAGTACCAGCACCTGAAGACATTGTAATGCCAACGCCAGAGTTTGAGCCCAGAGAGTTAACAGCACAACCGCCGCTGCTGCCAGGGATATTGTACACTGAACTACCTGCACCAACGTTTGGGATATTCATTGCAGTTGCAGCATCGAACGTTTCGATGAAGTAACCACTACCAAAACCAACTACGTTAGACGGAGCAACTAATGAACTCGTAACGCCTGAGCCATCAGTAGCGGCTTGACCGCCGTAATTGATTGTGTAACTAGCATTTGCCTGAGCAGCTACTAAAACTGATGCGGCTAGAACTAAAGTCTTTAACGATTTCATGTAATTCTCCAAATAAATTGTTTCCATCGAAATATATAAAGCATGAAGTGTGCCAAAATTTAATTTTGTTTTAAATTCATTAGAATCATAAACTTAGCTTATTTCACGTTTGTACCGGTTTAGCCGGTGTAAAAATTTTCGACACGGCCCCCTTGTCACTTTACCTACTCCACAACTATGAATGTTGTCAGAAGCAGAAAGGTTGATACCAGAACGGTTGCGGTGATGTAAATTTAATGAAATCGGTATGATCGATGATGATTTTTTACTGTGGATTTGAGCTTGCTAGCACTATTGAGAAATAATTAGTCTGCACTTGGAGTGCAGACTAATTATAGGTTTTGCTATTTGCTAGCTGCCGTTAAGCTATCTAAACGGTTCTTTAGCGGGCCTTCAGCAGCTTTCACCAACGCAAGTTGTTCGCGAGCTGCAGCCTTATCACCTTTTTTCAATAAGGCTTCAGCTAGGTTTAGCAAAACTTCAGGGTGGTTTGGCCGAGTTTTCAGCGATGTTTGGAAAGCGGTGATGGCTGCATCGGTATCACCAAGTTTAAATTTGATACTACCAAGAGTATCTAATGCATCAGGTTGATTAGGCACAACCACCAGTGCTTTGCTAGCGTATTTCAATGCCTGTTGATCATCGCCAGCGTTATGCAGTATCCATGCATAGTTGTTTAACGCGACATAATCATTGCTCTGGTCAGAGAGTACTTGTTTATAAATTGAGGAAGCTAATGCAAGATCGCTTTCCAATACGATATTGGCATATAGACTTGCGGCGATAACATGGTTTGGATTGCGTCCGTAATGGCTTTTTAGTAATGCCAGCGCAAGTGGTTTGGCATTGCTTCTCAGGTAAACCTCCGCCAACAGAGTTGCAGTTTGTTCAGTTGCAGCTTTACGGTATTCACCTTCAAGATAGCTCTTAGCTTCAGCAACTTTATTTGCTTGAATCATCAATTGTGCTTTCAGTTGCATGAATTCCGCAGCGTCTTTTGCTTCAGTTTTGATTCTATCGAGGGTAGCCAGGGCCTCCACCGGGTTTTTGCTCGCTATCTGCAGGGCGATTTTTGCTTTTAGCAGTTGTTGGTTCTCAGGCAGTTTTGCCAGCAAGCGGTCAAGTACAGCTAATGCTTGCACTTGTTCTTTATTTGCTAGAAGGGCACGGCTATGTGCAATTGCAATTTCTAAGTTTTCAGGGTTTTCGTTGTACCATTCGCTGGTTAATTTAACCACCTCGGTAATATTGCCAAGACCGTTTTGCGCTTCGATTAATAGCTTACGATATTCAGTTGGTGGAGCATCTGACTTATCGGCATTAATCAAATCGACTACTTGCTGGAGTTTCTGCTCGCGTCCATACACCAAGGCGAGGCCAATGCGTAAAGATTTCACGTCTGGATTGGCTTGTTGCATCTTCTCGAGGGCTGAGACGGCTTCGTTGCCTTTGTTTTGTTGTTTCATCATTTGATAAAACGGCATAATTGCAGGCAGATAACCAGGATCGGCAGCTAAAGCTTCTAAATAGAATTGTTCGGCTTCAGCAAATTGTTTAGCTGATTCGGCCAAAGCCGCTTTTAATAACAAGGTAAATGGATTCTTACCATTAGCAGCACTCGCTTTTTCGATAAAACCTTTGGCGATATCGTTTTGCCCTTGTAAAAGTGCTGAATATCCTTTCAAGTTGTAGCCGATTTCCGCTTCTTCGGTGCTATTGATCCAGTAATCAGCCAAAGCATCAGCTTTAGCAAATTGACCCGTACGCAGATAACTTTGCGCGAGTACCTCACGGGCTTTATCTGCTTTTGGGTTTTGCGCCAGCGCCTGCTCTAGATCGGCAAGGCCTTCAGATTGCATGCCTTCAATCCCAAGCTTTAATGTCGCAAGCTGTAATGAAGCGTTGCTATCTGCGGTTTTGCTATAGCTACTGATGAGCTTTTTAGCTTCGCCATCTGCGCCTTCGCGCATTAATTGATATGCAGTAGCAGCGATTAACTGCGGATCATTTTCTGCCGGGTTTTTGCTTAGCAGTTCTGTTTTCAACTCTTCAGAACGACCTGACTGTAATAACAGGGCTTGATATAGCTTTGCTAGCTCGGGCACTTTGTTGATTTGATCGCGACTACGGTCAAAATGGGCTAAAGCTTGTGCATTTAACTTTAAGTTGACCGCAGAAAGGCCTGCTAGGATGCGCGCTGCTGGGCTATCAAAACCATTGGCAATTGATTTTTCTGCTCTTTCCTTAGCGCTGGTGAAGTCTTTCTTTTCAAAGGCAAGCACTGAGCTCAGGTAGTTCACTAAGGGTTGTTCAGGGGTTAATTGTAACAATTTACTGACTACTGCTTCTGCCTCAACCATTTTCCTAGCTTCGACTAAGCATTGTGCCTGGAATAACTGCACCGGGAAGTAATTGGGAATTATTTTATCGAATTCTTGAAAACTCGACAGGGCCTCATCAAATTGCCGCTGTCCTAACTGCAGTCTGCCTTGAGCAAATAATACTTCCGGTTGGATCCGGGCTGAATTATTAATTTCATTAAGCTTTTTTAGCGCGTCTTGAGTTTGACCAGCGTCAGTTAATAAAATTGCTTGGGCAAAACTTGCGAGGTCGGCGAATTTGTCTTGACCAGCGATCTGATCGAGCATCGGCTTGGCGCTATCACGGTTTTCATTTTCAAGTTCTATTAATAGCTGAAAAACGGACGCAATTGCCAAGTTCTCTTCGTTTAGCACTTTATTGTCTTCAAGGAATTTCAACAATTCCCGATGCTTTCTGGCCATAAACATTGCACGCAAATAAGAAGGCGCCAACACGTTGACGTCAATACCATTGGCAATTGCTTTTTCATATTCTTTATCAGCAGTTGCGACATCCCCTATTGACATAGCGACTTCTGCGAGCAGTAATCGATATTTGCCATTCTCTGGACTCAACTGGATTGCTGATTTCAGTTCAATCACCGCAGATTGCACATTATTTTCATTCAGGAATTTTTGTGCGTCTTGAAAATGTTCGTCGGAGGTTTTTTTCGAACAGCCAGCAGCCAAGGTTAGCAGCAGCGAAAGCGTTATAATTTTTGTGTGTTTCATGAATACTCCGGATATTTGAATGCCGATGACAAACTTTGTGAGGCTCAGCTGGTTTTAACTGTTTTAAGTCTATTTTGCCAAAAATCGCTGGGCTGCCCACGTCAAATAAAGAGGGTGAAAATTATAATTTGGTCATCACCTTCGCGTACAGTAGCAGAGGCCACTTAGGCGCAACAACCTTTTACTTTAATTGCAGCAAGCATTATCATCTTGACCAATTACAAGAATATGGATTAGCGGTGAGGAAAAACCATGATTTTACCCGTGATTTTAGCCGGCGGAAAAGGGACTCGTTTATGGCCAATGTCGCGAGAGTTGATGCCCAAACAGTTTTTACCATTGGTGCACTCAAGCTCTATGCTGCAAGACACTATCACTCGGTTAAAACCGATCACAGCTGAACTTCCATTAGTCATCTGTAATGAAGAACATCGTTTTCTAGCTGCAGAACATCTGCGGCAAATAAATCAGTTACAACAAAACTTGCTACTGGAGTCAGTCGGTAAAAATACCGCTCCGGCTATCGCTATTGCGGCGTTAACTGCAATAAAAAATGGTGATGATCCTTTATTGTTGGTATTAGCTGCTGATCATGTGATGACCGTCCCTGAGGCTTTTGTTGATGCTGTGGCTAAAGCAGTGAAATTAGCCAATCAAGGATATTTGGTTACTTTTGGTATTGTCCCTGATGCACCGGAAACTGGCTATGGCTATATTCGCAAAGGTGGAACTGTGCAGATCTCAGACGGAGAAGCACTTGGATTTAAAGTTGCTGCATTTGTCGAAAAGCCTGAATTAGAAAAGGCAAAAGCCTACCTATCTTCAGGAGACTATGCATGGAATAGCGGCATGTTTATGTTTAAAGCCAGTCGTTATTTGGAAGAGTTGCAAAAGTTTAATCCAACAATTCTGCATTGTTGTCAGGCGGCTGTTGCAAGTGGCACTACTGATCTTGATTTTATTCGAGTGGATGCAAAAGCGTTTAATGAATGCCCCTCTGATTCAATTGATTATGCGGTGATGGAGAAAACCGATTCCGCAGTTATGGTGCCCTTGGCTGCAGGCTGGAGTGACGTAGGTACTTGGTCATCGTTGTGGCAAGTCTTGGATAAAGATGAGAATGGCAATGCAACCAAAGGCGATGTTATCGCGGTTGGGACAAATAATAGCTTGCTGCTTTCGGAACACGGCTTACTGACTTGCCTTGGCGTTGATGATTTGGTGGTCGTGCAGACCAAAGATGCTGTGATGGTCGCGCCGAAAGACCGCGTTCAAGATGTGAAGAAATTAGTCGATGAGCTCAATAAGGCTGGAAGGTCAGAGCAAATTAATCATCGTGAAGTTTACCGTCCTTGGGGCAAATACGATTCAATTGATAACGGTGCTCGTTACCAAGTCAAACGCATCACCGTAAATCCTGGCGATAAGCTCTCGATTCAGATGCATCACCACAGAGCCGAGCATTGGATCGTTGTATCTGGAACCGCCAAGGTTACCTTAGACGGTGAGATCAAACTGTTGACCGAAAACCAGTCAGTCTACATTCCGCTTGGTGCTGTGCATTCGTTAGAGAACCCCGGAAAAATTCCATTGGAACTCATTGAAGTTCAGTCTGGGGCTTATCTTGGCGAAGATGATATTGTGCGCTTTTCCGATATTTATGGACGAGCCAAATAATGGTGACCAGCTCCGAGGTTAATCAGGAAACTGTCATTGCTTTGTCGAGCATTGTCCAGGCGAGTCCAGTGGCTTTTGGAACCAGTGGTGCTCGGGGTCTAGTTACTGATTTAACTGACCAAGTCTGCGCTGCTTATACCCAAGCGTTCATTCGAGTTATGGCATCAAATGGCCAAGTAAAGAGGATCGCGCTTGGAATGGATTACCGTCCAAGCAGTGCAGCGATGGTTGCTGCCTGTGCTGGTGCGGCCAAAGCATTAGGCGTAGAAGCCGAGTTTTTCGGTGTCCTACCGACACCAGCTCTAGCTTGTTACGCAATGTCGCAGGGGATCCCTGCCATTATGGTTACCGGCAGTCATATACCGTTTGACCGAAATGGGCTCAAATTCTACCGACCAGATGGCGAGATTAGTAAAAATGACGAGCAAGCCATCACTGAATGTGCTTCGGCGCTTGTAGCTTCAGCCCCCCAACATTTAGAGGTGCTATCAGCTGCTTCGGAGTATTATCTGGCGCGTTATCTCCAGTTTTATCCTGACCAGCCGCTAAGCGGCAAGCGCATTGGAATTTATCTTCATTCGAGTGCAGGTCGAGCGCTTTATCCAAGATTATTTCGAGAATTGGGCGCGGAAGTGGTCGAACTTGAGCCATCAGATCAATTTGTGCCAATCGATACCGAGGCCGTTAGTGCTGAAGATCGCGAGCGAGGCCGGCAGTTTGCTAAAACTTGGCAGTTAGATGCCATTTTTTCGACTGATGGCGATGGTGATAGGCCATTGTTGGCTGATGAATATGGCAATTGGCTACGCGGCGATGTGCTTTGTTTGCTAACCGCACAACAGCTTGCCGTAGATGCTTTGGCAGTGCCTGTGAGTTGCAACAGCATTATTGAAAAAACTAAGTCATTCAAAAAGGTAGTGCGCACTCGCATCGGCTCGCCTTATGTTATTGCCAGTTTTGCTGAATTAGCAAAGCACTATCATTCAGTCGCTGGTTTTGAAGCTAATGGCGGATTTTTGCTAGGTTCTGATCTAATCCGAAATCAAAAAACGATGACTGCACTGCCAACTAGAGATGCAGTTTTACCCGCGTTGGAAGTATTAGTTGCAGCGCGTAACACTAATGTTTCAGCATTGGTAGCCTCGTTGCCAGAAGGCGTAACGCTTAGTGATAGGCTACAGCAAGTTGATGTGGCTCGCTGTCGCTCCTTACTTGCAGAAGCGGTTAATGCTCCGCAGCAACTACTCGATAGACTAGGCTTGTTAGTCAAGGTGAGTCAGGTCGATGTAACTGATGGCTGGCGTTGTTATTTGTCTGATCAGGCAGTGGTCCATCTGCGTTTATCTGGAAATGCTCCCGAGCTGCGGGTCTATACTGAGGCGCTAACTTCTAACGCTGCGCAAGCACTGCTATCGCAAATTCTATTTCGTCTACCTGTGATATTAGCGAGTTAAAACAAAAGGATTAGCGAGTGCGAGGGAAGACGTGAGAAAGTTGCTGGTAATAATAACTCTCGGGTTAGTGTGTGTCTCGCTTATTTGCGGGTCTGTTGCTTACATCATCATAGGAAAAACGCCGGGAGAACTTTTGGATTATGCGGATGTTCGATTACAAGGCCACCCTAAATTAGAGTGGATTGCAGCACCAATTTTTAGTGTGGTTCGCCAGATAACTGCACAGCCAAAATTAGAGGAACGTTTGGCGAAAACGTTTCATGTGCCGATCCTGTCGCCGTTCTCGATCGATAAGAGTTTAGTCGAGGCGTTACCTAAACCTTCTGCTGATGTGCTTCGTGTTGGTCCTGGCCAGCAATATCTGAGCATTGCGGAGGCTGCAAGAACGGCGAAAGATGGCCAAGTGGTCGAAATTCTGGCCGGAAATTATTTTGGAGAGGTTGCCGTTTGGTCACAGCGCAAGCTGACTATTCGCGGCATCGGTGGTAGAGCTCGGTTGTATGCAAACGGCCAGTCGGCGGAAGGCAAGGCGATCTGGGTTTTCCGCAATGGTGATTTTGTTGTTGAAAATATTGAGTTTTTTGACGCGAAAGTTTCCGACAATAATGGCGCCGGGATCCGAGCAGAGGCTGGCAGTTTGATAGTTCAAAATTGCCTGTTTTATGGCAATCAAAACGGCATCCTTACCAGCGATAAATTAGCCCTGTTGGAAGTTTTGGGTAGTGAGTTTGCCTACAGTGGCGCAGGTGATGGCCAATCACATGGTATTTATGTGGGGCCAATCGCTGAGTTTCGTGCCTTTGGTAACTACTTTCATCATTCGAATCGTGGCCACTTGATAAAAAGCCGTGCTGAAAAAAATACTATTGCTTACAATCGGCTTACGGATGAAACCAATGGGCGCGCAAGTTACGAGATTGACTTACCAAATGCTGGCAGGGCTTTTGTCGGATTTAATTTAATTCAACAATCTGCCACTGGCGAAAATTCCACGTTGATAAGCTTTGGTGTCGAAGGATTGCGCTGGCAACAGAATGAGTTGTGGTTGGAGAAAAATACCCTAGTGAATGATAACCCGTGGGGCGGCACTTTTCTAAGAGTGGCCAAAGGGGTGAGTAATGTCACTGCTGTAAATAACCTAATGGTTGGGCAGGGTGGCTACCAAAGTGGCGCAACTAGCAATATTATCGACAACATAGACGCAGAGTGGCGATGGTTCATATTACCGCAGCGATTAAACTATCATCTTAAAAATATCATTTCGCCAGTTGCAACTAATTATGCTCGGCCAGAGTGGAGCCCTAAACCTGGTTACTATATTGATGCTACCCAATATAAACTCGACCCTGCAGCAATTCATTTTGCTGGGGCATTGCCGGTACAGCGGGTGGAGCAATGAGAGAGTATGGGTTAATGACAATAACTCATCGTTTAAGTCCTCGGGACACTAATCATGTCTAGAGCTTATCAATTTTCCTATGCTATTAATTCCTCGCTGGAAGACATCGCTATAAAGTGGCAAAGCTTAGCTTTACGCAGTGAGCAAGCGTTTTTTTTGCAATGGCATTGGATTGGCAACTGGCTTACGACTTTCCAACCTGCTCGGTATTATGTTGTTGAAGCAACTTGTGGTCCGGATTTGGTTGGATTGGCTGTTCTAGTCGAGCATATCGAGTGGCGTCATGGCTTTATTCGAGCCCGACAACTTTGTTTGCATCGAACCGGCATCGCAAAAAACGACGAAATCTGGATTGAGTACAATGACTTTTTGTTAGATAAAAGTCATGAGCAGGCTGTGCGTTCACAAATGTTTCGCTATATATGTGATAACTTGGTTTTTGACGAGTTGGTCTTAGGTGCAACTGACAACCGCTTAATTGAAGATTTAGCTAAGAATTGTAAGTTGTTACGAACAGATATCTGGCAGGCGAAAGCCTATTGTGTACAATTTCATGATGCACCGAGTGATTCGTTTGACAGCTATTTATCGGCTAATAGTCGATATCAGATAAAACGCAGCCTAAAACTTTACCCAAATTACCAATTGCAAGTGGCAAACTCTGGGGCGGAAGCTGTCCAATGGCTCGATGATATCGCTCAGTTACACCAACAACGTTGGCCTAAGAGTGGCTTCCTTATCACCGAATTCCGAGAGTTTCATCAACGTATGTTAAGCAACGGCATTGCTGAAGGCACTGTACAGTTGATAAAAATTACTCTCGATGCGACAACTCGCGTATATTTGTACAACTTTATCCATGCTGGCAAAGTGTATTTTCACCTTTCGGCAATAGCGGAACTTAATAGCCCTATCGCTGGCAATAATAAAGCAAAACCGGGTTTGGCAGCGCATTATTTAGCGATTGAGTATTATAAAAAGCAGGGCTACATAGCTTACGATTTCATGGGGGGGGATGCACGCTACAAATCCTCTTTTGCTAATGAAGTTAGTGAATTATGCATTGCTAAGTTCCAGCGGCCGCTTTTACTGCTACGGCTAGAGCTTTGGTTAAAAAAACGAAAGCAGCAATTGTATAAGTGGCGGCGCAAGCAAAATTTGTTTGAAACGCAGACTTAGTCATTTGGATTTTTATTTAATTATCATGAAAGGAAAATCATGTCAGTGCTTAAAGTTCTTATTGTTGGGACAGGTAATATTGCAAAAGTTCACGCTGAAGCGTTGTTGGCTAATCCTTCAGCAAAAATGGTTGCGGTATACGACAATAACAAAGCATTAGCAGAGCAATTTGCTCGTCAATTTAATATTCCCAAAGTTTGTGCTGACATTGACGAGGCTGTTGCCCTCGATTTTGATGTGGTCCATGTGTTGACGCCGCCCAATGTACATTATGCGTCAGCACTGCCTTTTTTGCGGCTTGGTCGCAAAGTTGTTATTGAGAAGCCGGTGGGCGTCAGCAGCGAAGAGTGTGCAGAAATGCAGGCTATCGCTGAAGCTGCAGGAACCTTAACTGCAGTTAATCAGAACTTTATGTATTCACCTGCTTATTTGAATCTAAAACGTGATATTGAGGCAGGTAATTTAGGTCCAGTTCGATTTGTTGATTACGTCTATGAGGCACCTCTAAAGCAATTAGCAGCACGGCAATTCGGGCACTGGATGTTTTGTCAGCCGGTTAATATTTTATTAGAGCAAGCCGTCCATCCGTTATCACAAATTGTGGACTTTGTTGGGAATGTTGAAAAATGTGACGCCCAAGCTGCACAAGGTACAGAGATTTCGCCAGGAGTCGTACTTTACACTCAACTACAAGCAACTCTGCAGTGCCAGCAGGCGCCAGTGAATTTCCGCTTTCATGTTGGTTCAAAATTTCCAGCATGTCGCATGACAGTATATTGTGATGACGGTATCGCCATTGCCGATATGTTCACTAATCAATATTTTCAAGTAAAACGTACCACGTATTTAGATGCTGCTGATGGTTTCCTCTCGGCGGCAAAAAGTGCAGGGCAGTTATTCGCTACTGGAGCGGGTAATCTGATTAATTACGCATTGGCGATGGTTAAATTAAAATCGCGCTCAGATCCGTTCTATCTCGGTATGAAAGGTAGCATTGACGAAATTTATTCTGAATTTAGCTCAGGGAAGTCGCCTAAAGCGGATTTTAGCTATGGCGCACATTTAGTCGCGGTTTGTGAGCAAATGGCACGTGCATTTCCGCTGTTGCCATTGCAAGAATCGCCGGTTCAGGCAGTTCTCGATACTTCAAAACCAAAGGTTTTAGTGATTGGTGGTACTGGTTTTATCGGGCGTCACACAGTCACGCGCTTGCTCGCTGAACAATATCAAGTGCGAGTATTAGCTCGAGGGATCCGAAACCTGCATTCATGTTTCTATCAACCAGGTGTTGAGTTAGTGTCTGGCGATGTAAAGAATGCCGAGCATCTGGCAAGCGCGATGGCCGGAGTGCAATTGGTGGTGAATCTAGCTCATGGCGGCGGTGGTGCGAATTTCGAAGAGATCCGCAAAGCTATGGTTGAGTCTGCAGTAGCAGTTTGTGACGCAGCGATTGCTGCGAAAGTTCTGCGCTTAGTCCATGTTGGTTCGATTTCCTCATTGTTCTTGGGCGATGCCAAGGATGTAGTCACCGGCAGCACGTCTGCCGATCCGAAATCGACAGAGCGGAATGATTATTCCCGAGCCAAAGCACTCGCTGATCAAGCAGTGGTTGATGTTTGTGGCAAGCACTCGCTAGATTTAGTCATTTTGCGCCCGGGTCTTGTGGTGGGAGAAGGCACAAGTCCATTCCATGGTGGTCTAGGTTTCTTCAATAATGAGCAATACTGCAATGGCTGGAATCTTGGTAACAATCAGTTACCTTGGGTCCTAGTCTCCGATTGTGCAGAAGCCATTTGCCAAGCGTTAACAAGTGCTAAAGCGGTGAATCGCAGTTACAACCTAGTGGGCGATGTCCGTTGGTCAGCACGAGAGTATTTAGCTGAACTGAGTATTGCAACTGGCAGACCGTTAAAATATAAAGCAACATTCCCGCAAACGTTATGGGCAGTCGAAGTATTTAAGTGGCTTATCAAGACGGTGGGTGGCAAAAAATCACCATTTCCGTCGCTTCGGGATATTCAGTCTCGCGGTTTAGTCGCACGTTTTGATTGTACCGACGCTCAACAAGATTTGAACTGGCAGCCAGTTGCTGATACTCAAGAATTTAAACGGCAAGCAATCAGTATCTTTAGGTCAGAAATTTAATGAGTCAGCAAGCGGTTAAAACCATTTTACATGCGTTTTCAACGTTCAAACTTGGCGGGCCGCAAGCTAGATTTGTTGCCTTGGCCAATCATTTCGGTGGGGAATATCGCCATATTATCGTGGCCATGGATAATCAATTTCCGGCGGCGGATTTACTCGAGCCGCAGGTGAATTTTGAGTTGATGCCGCTTACAATTG
>JACCDZ010246459.1_pt1 | contig 21489 bp, 19 predicted proteins | sample 7449551 | NCBI WGS metagenome assembly JACCDZ01 (sample SAMN15323452, study PRJNA562643) | freshwater metagenome | isolation source: river surface water | place: USA:Blue River Watershed | collected 2017-08-18
ACCTTGCCGATTATGCCGACTCAGTGGCAGCTGAAAGCAAAAAAAACCAGTAGCCGACAACTGACAGTTTTAAAACAGCTGATTAAACAAGCCGATGAGATTGTGCATGCTGGCGACCCTGATCGCGCACTGTTACGATTTAACCAAGAACTTCTATTCTTACAGTAATTACTCTGTGAAATTGTGAAATCGTGACAGGAAAACGCCATGAAAATCATTTTATGGGAAGTACCAAACTTCTACATTGATCAGGTTGTTGAGAGAACGACAGATGTATATGAGTTGAACTCTGCAGCTGAATCTGGTTTAGGTCGGTCGATTGGCAGAATGCCTTTGCTTTACAGAGAGGATGGTTCTGCAATTACTGTCGCTAACAACTGGCTGATTCACTTAAAGGCTAATGTTTACAAAAAAGAAGTGAATACCCAAGCGCAAGGCTTGCTGCATTATTTTACATTCCTCGATGACATTCAGTACCAGTGGGATCAAATGCCATCCCCACTTAGACTTAGGCCAACCTACGCATTTAAAAAACACCTAAAAGAAGCATTTAAGTCCGGAGCTATCGCCCGAAGCACGGCAAATAGCTATATGCGGGTTGTGATCAATTTTTATAAATTTTACTTATTTAAAAAGCATCCGTTCGATAACCCGCCTTTCAACTATGAGTTCATAAAGATATCGACTCCTGGCCGGTATGATTTTATGCAGAACAAAATGCTGCATGTTGATTCAACAGATCTTAGGTTAAATTTACCAAGAGACTCCCGATACAACGCTTTGTCTCGCAGCTTGGTGCCCCTAAGTGACAGAGAGTGGCAGGACGTAGAGAGTTTTTTAATTAACAATGGCAGAGGGGTTGTTAAACATGCTGCTGGTTCTCAGCTGGTAGCAATATCACCTGAGTTTAAATTAGCTGTTTATCTGGCCAGATACTCTGGGCTTCGCAGAGACGAAGTTATTAGTTTAAGAGCTCGACAAATTTACAGGCCAGATGCAAAGCAATTATCCAAAAAGTACCTCATTCACGCAGAAGGTTTACTGCTAGATCCGCAACAAGGCATTCGGACAAAGGGTGGCATCACCCGATATGCAGAGATGCCATCAACGCTAATGAATGAGTTGCACAATTATGTTAACTCGGCCAGATACATAACCCGCAAACAGAAGTTCATCCAACGGCATCCTGATTATGCCGACAATCCGCCTGTTTTGCTCAGTCAGAATGGGGATATGTTTTCAGCAAAAACTATTGATGCACGCTGGGGCGAGCTCCGGAATGCGCTAAGTTCAGATCAGTCTGTCTTTGAGCATAAGTTTCACAATTTGCGCTCAACTTACGCAGTTTTTCGCTTAAAAGAGCTACTTAATAATGGGCTGAAAGAGGCTGATGCATTGGATTATTTGCAGGCAATGATGGGACATAAACATCGCGCTACTTTGTTGGCTTACCTTCGATTCTGCAAACAAGACAAAAGTGCCAATGAAGTTTACGAAGAAGCTCTGGACTTGCTATTAGAGGGGGCTTAAATGTCTTTTCGTGGTGAAAGTAAACGAAAAATTCTGCTTTCTGATCAGCTTTCGAATATGACATCGGATAACAGTGCGTGGCCTTTACAAAGCGTGTGGAGCGACGGCCATTCGACGGCTCATATGATGCGTTTGTTTTATAAAAACTGTCCTGTACTGGCGGTGTCTGGTAGACCGGCCCCTATGACAAAAGATCAGTCCATTCCGATTGATATGAACAGGCGGCGTTTGGTTTTCAAAATCGCTGCAACTTTAAATAGTATGGATAGAACTGTTCGAGGGAAAATCAATATTTTTGCCCAGTTGGTTGAGTTTTTCCGGTTCTGTGATGCAAATGGGCTGGAAGATATATTCTCAATCAACTCCATTCAGTTGTACGTCAAGCTTTTAGTTAAGAACTATCATGCTGGAACGAAAGGAAAAACCTCTCAGCAAAAACAAAATCTTTTGAAGTCATTTATAAAAGAGTTTAACTCTGACTTTTATTTGAAATGCAAAGATGAGTTTTTTTCTTTTCCTGCAGACAGTGTGAGCGTCGAACCTTATACAGACAACGAGCTCAGAGACATTATTTATTGCTTAGAGACCATATATAAGTCTTATTCCAGCTTTATCATGAAAGGCTGTATTCCCGATTTTTTTCCGCTTGAAACTAAAGTGTTGTCCTTTATCGATAAAAATGACTCTGGTATTTCCAGACAAAGGATCATTAGGCCAGTGAGAGCAACCGCCAACTGTGATCAATGGAAATACGATTTATCCAGAGTTGCGTACTTTATTACCTGTTTTTATACCGGGGTCAATTCAAGCCCATTACTAGAAATGAAACACTCTGATGTCAGTAGTAGCCCGTTTAAGGAGGTATCCAGAGGGGTTTATAAACTGACCACAGTTAAGGGTAGGCAGGGTGGTCAGGTTAATTATATTGATGTAGGTTTTGGGCGCAGAGCCAGAGACTTTTTGCAAAGTTGGCTGCATATCAGCAAAAGCTTTTTAGGAGAGGAAAACGAATACGTTTTCCCTGAAGTGATAAACGGTAAATGTTCTAAAATGACCGTAACTGAAGCGGCAACAATCAACAAAGTTTTCAAAGCTATAGGTTTACCTTTGCTGAGTAGCAAGCGCTTCAGAAAAACAAAAGCTTCGGTCATTATGCGTTCAACAGAGAGCATATTTACGGTGGCTGAAGGACTCAACAACGCCGTTGAAACAGCTTCTGTGCATTACTCTGATGGTGATTCTGTCACAACTGAATTTTCGTTAGCTGCTGCGTTAGATATCAGGCAAAAAACTGCACAAGGACAAGGCTTACAACAAGCTATTGAGCAGAGTGGATATAAATTTAAAGACCCTATCCGAGAGAGGTTTCTGTCAAAAAAACATCTCAAAGCCACAAGCATATCGAATGGCTTGCGCTGCACTATGCCATTCGGTGAAAAAGCAGATCAGTTAAAAAAAATTCTAGTTCAAGGTGGATTAGCAACGGCTGATGAGAAAGTTGCTTGTTACAAGTTTTTAGACTGCTTTAGTTGCCCATTCCATGCAGTAATCGCTGAAGTTCAGGATATATGGTTGTTACTTTCCTTTAATGATGTGATTTTGCAGGCTCTGATACGTCCGTCACTAAATTCAACTCCCACAGTAGTACTCTCAAAAGTGAGTAACACATTGAGGGAATTATTAGAAAGAATAGCCAAGCTATACCCTAGCGTTTACAAATCTGCTCATGACAAATACCTCGACTCACCTCACCCATTGTGGTCAGACGAAAAAGATTTGGGACTGTTGTTGGGGGTATATAAATGACGGTAATCCAGAACAATAAACCTTTACTAGATTTGTCCCTTGATAAACCTCTTGAGGACGTTGTGATTTCATATGACTCAGAGAGAAAACCTTACAGTAAGTATGGTGATAATGCTTGGTTTATCACTGAACATAATTTTAAAGTGTCCTTCGATAGGTTGTCTGGAGACTTCAGGGCCGTAGTGAAAGATATTGTCTATCGGGCTGTGACAGATACCTCTTTGAGATCCTGTAAATCAGCAGTAGCCAATATTATTGAGGGCGCGGTAGTCTTTCAGCGAAGTATCTGGCTCTGTGGTGGTTCTGACTATAGCTTTCTGGAAAGTGAACTTCATTACAGAAAGGTTATTGAAAAAGCCAAGTCTAGAGGGCTGAGATATAAAACTTGGAAGAATAACCTGATTTTCCTATCTTGGTTGAAGTCCTGCGGCTACTTGAAACGAGAGCTTGGCCAAGCAAACAAGCTTGCTGAATATTTGGCGGGCGGCTCTACATACTCCAAGCAGACTATGGCAATACCTGAAAATATTGCTTCTATTTATTTTAGAGACGCGATCAATGTGGTTGAAAAATTCCACCCACATAGGCACAAAATATCAGAATTGTATGAAGCTTTTGTAACGGAGTACATGGCTGTTCAGTTGTACGCAAAAACGAATGTGCAGTGTAGGCAGGCTGCTCTAAAGAAAGTGCGTGGTTACCGAATTTATGAAATTGAATTAGATTTCTCTGGTATTTGGTTATCGTGGCTCCGCGGAGCATGTTACATCGTACTAGCTGCTTTTACTGGCTGCCGTGATGGAGAGATAAAGTCTTTAAATTTATCTTCTTACGAAGAAAAAGAATATGCTGATATTAAAATACCTATCCTCAAAGGCTTCGACACCAAGCCGAATGTTGGTGGAGTTCAGCGACCAGTTTCTTGGGTAACTATTCCAGCGGCGAAAAAAGCGATAGAACTGCTTTGGGATGCATTTAGTTTTGCACGAGAAATTTGGAAAGAAACTGCAAATACGATAGTTCATGCAGACGAAAAGGATAGATTTCTAAAGGATATAAACTCATTATTTATATCTATTCCTTCCAGCGTGTCGACTAAACCACGGGCCGGTAGACAGGCGATTGATAAATCATTAAAAAACTATGTTAAATCTATAGGTTATAAAGCTACTGCTCGTGACGTAAAAGAATTCAACTTGCTCAATCCTACTCGAATAGGCGAGTTAAACGAGGGAGAGGTTTTAAATCTGCATCCCCACGCGTTTAGACGCACTTTTGCAGTCTATTTGGTGCGGAATAAGTTAGGTTCTTTGCTCGATCTAAAGTACCAGTTTAAGCACATGAATATCGCTATGTCATCCTGGTACTCAAACCATGCTCATCTGGCTGCTTACTTCGATATGATGATGGATAGCGAACTACAGGCTGAAATTGCGGAGGAAAATAACAATTACATGACCGACACCCTGTATTTCGTCTACAACGAAGCCGAAACTCTAGCAGGGCCAGAAGGTAAGCGCATTCTGGATTTACGTGCCAACTCCACAAGTACAATTTACCTGAGTAGAGAAGAAATCGCCCAGCAAGTTAAAGAAGGGCGTTTATCAATCATTGAGCATCCTACCGGCCATTGTACTAACCCTAGATGTGACCGTGTATGTGATATGACAACCTGCCAGTACAAGCTGGTAACTAAAGATAAGGCATTAGATTTGATGCAGGTTAGGGAGCGGTTAATTAGTAAGTTTTATGCATTAACTGACGCCAAAGTAAATCAGCCAAACATACTTTCAAAGTTCTACTTTGAAATCCGCGCCATCGAAAAAGTACTTGAAGAGCACAACATATCGTATAGCAAATTTTCTGCAGATATTTCGGTGTCTTTATTATGACAGATCACTCAAAACCAATGAACGAGCGGTCAGAGCTAACATTGCAGCGGCTTGAAGCTGCCTTGCAGCGATTGCTGAGTGGCCAGCCTGAAAGAACTCCGAATGATGGACGTATTAATACCAGCCGAATCAACAAAGAAGCTGGGTTAAGTGGCGGCGCTATTTATTACTACAAGCCGTTTATAGAAAAGGCTCAGCGTGCAATTGAAGAGTTTACACGTGAGAACTCTGATCGCCCTGCGGTCAAAAAAGTCAGCCTTGACCAAATACGTAAGCAACGCGACGAAGAGAAGCGTCTTAAAGAAAAATATCGAGCTCAACGCGACGAGATCAAAATGTTCTGTGACCAGGTAGTCGCCAAAAACGCCAATTTAGAATTCTCCCTGTTTGAAGCTTTGGAAAGAATCCAGCGCCTTGAAGACGAGATCAAGGCGGTTAAAGTAGTTGGTATAAATCAGGGGCGTCAGCAATGATTCTTTACATTGCAGAAAAGCCCAGTGTTGGCCGCGCTGTGGCTGATGTATTGCCTAAACCGCATCAAAAAGGCGATGGCTTTATTAAAGTTGCAAACGGTGATGTCGTAACCTGGTGTATTGGCCATCTGCTAGAACAGGCTGAGCCAGAGGCATACGATCCTGAATACAAAAAATGGCGGAAAGAGCACTTACCCATTATTCCGGTTGAGTGGAAACAGCAAATAAAACGTGAAACCAGCAAGCAATTTACAGTAGTTAAAAAGCTGATAAAAGAAGCTAACCTGCTGGTAAATATGGGCGATCCGGATCGAGTTGGGCAAATTCTGGTTGATGAAGTCATCAATTATTCTGGCGTAAGTAAAGCGAAGCGAGAAGGTGCCAAACGTTGCCTCGTTAACGATATGAACCCTGCAGCTATCAAAAAAGCGTTGAATGACCTTCGGCCAAATACTGACTTTATCCCTCTGGCAACCTCAGCATTGGCCCGAGCAAGGGCTGATTGGTTGTACGGTATCAATATGACCCGCCTTTGCACCTTGCTTGGCCAGGAGGTTGGTTATCATGGTGTGCTTTCAATCGGTCGTGTGCAAACTCCTGTGCTGGGGTTAGTTGTCCACAGAGATCAGGAAATCGAAAACTTTGTATCCAAGCCTTTTTACGAAGTCTTTGTAACCCTGCAGGCAGATAATAAGCAAAGCTTCCAGGCGAAGTGGAAGCCAAGTGCCGCTTGTGAGCCTTACATGGATGAAGATGGCCGAGTGCTGGTAAAAAAACTGGCAGAGATGGTTCTGCAGAAGGTAATAGGCAAAGCCGGTCGTGTTAAAGCGGTTACACGCGAAAAGAAGAGTCAGTACGCTCCGCTTCCCTATAACTTATCATCACTACAAATTGACGCTTCTAAGCGCTTCAATATGAACGCCCAAAAAACCTTAGATATTTGTCAGCAACTGTACGAGCGCCACAAGCTGATCACTTACCCTCGTTCTGACTGCCGGTATTTACCAACAGGCCATTACGACGAACGTCATACGGTAAGTAATGCTATTGGCTCAACAGCAACAAACCTTGCGACTGCAGTAGCAAATGCCGATTTAAAGATCAGAAGCAAAGCTTGGAACGATGCAAAAGTGGGGGCTCACCACGCCATTATCCCAACCTCAAGAAGTATGGATGCCAGCAGGCTATCGCGGGAAGAACAGCAGATTTATGAACTGGTCGCTCGGCAATATTTAATGCAGTTTTACCCAGCGTTCGAGTATGCAGAACACCAGATTGATGCAGAAGTAGAAGGCGGGTTGTTTATTGCCAAACAAAAAACCGGGCTTGCTCAAGGTTGGAAAGCGTTGCTGCCAGCAGGAAAAACTGATGAACAAGATGCCGATTTTGCGTTATCAGCCTTACCTGATGTAAAAGAGGGTGACACACTACATTGTATTGATGGGAAGTTAGACAGCAAGCAAACCAGCCCACCAAAACACTTTACAGATGCCACACTATTGGCGGCGATGACAGGTATTGCCAGGTATGTAACCGACCCAGAAGTTAAAAAGGTACTGAGAGAAACCGACGGGCTGGGAACTGAAGCAACCCGAGCGGGTATTATCGAATTGCTATTTAAACGCCAGTTCCTGACAAAGAACGGCAAAGAAATACATTCGACGCCAATAGGTAAGCAACTAATCAACAGTCTTCCACAGCGTATGGTAGTACCGGACATGACTGCACACTGGGAGGCACAGTTAGAGGCCATTTGTGAAAAGCGCATGCGGTACGGTGATTTCATGCAACCGTTAGTTGATGGCTTGCGAACACTCTTGTCTGAAGTCGAAGTACGGCGGAAAAGCTTTGCTGGGCTAAATGGTATGGGGCAAAATAAATTCCAGAGAGGTAAACCGACAAGGAGAAAGTTTGCTTCGAAAAACAGATAGCGTACCCTCACGTTTAGTCGTTAACTAGAACGCCTTACTAAAAACATTAAGTTTACAATGAGAACAATCATAGATATTAAAGTATGGAAAGCTCATGCTTCGAACACAATGCTACTTGTCATGTTTATGCCTTGTGTTAGCTTAACGAATATCTAGGAAAGCAGTCGCGGCTCAATTAATGAGTTATTGCGAATTACACGTAGTATGCTACAGTTCGAATCGTGTATAGCATTTGTTCAGTTAAACACTGCCTATTGCAGTAATTTTACAGGGTTTTATAACTTTGATGCTACACACCGATTAAGAACATAACTATTGCATCAGCTGCACGTTGTATATAAAATGTGCGGCCTTTGGTGTTTAGAGTGCTAAACCCAAGTGAGGTTGAGATCCAAGGACATACGGATCGGCGTGGAGAGGATATGTTAACGAGAATCATTAGCTACTTTGGTCTTTCTGTACGCAGCAAGGCTAAAAAACGCATCGAAAAAAACACCGAAAAGCGCATAGTTGCAAATTTAAGTGAAGGTAACATACACCTGCAAGGCGGGCGTTATCTGACAGGTTCAGATATTGATGCAATCAGGAAAAAAGCTTTCGGTTAAGCTTTTCTTAGCCATATACTAGCCCGGAATTTCACCGGGCTTTTTATTTTGCTGAATTAGGTATTATGGACTGTACTAACTATAAAGATAGAATTCTAAGGATTAAAACCCTTTTTGCTAAGGCTGAAGCAATTTGTAAAAGAGTTGAATCTGACCCTGAACATGAAGGCGGTGCTGTCATCCCCGCGATTAATCAATTGCGATATGCAGGACAGCACCTAATTTCAGCTTGCGCATCAGATGACGTGAATGTCCAGAGTGAGGAATTGACTAAATCAGAAAATCACTGTCAGCGGGCTGTATATGATGCAGCTGAAGCTGCCTGCCTAATTGTAAAACTTCAAATAGATAGTTATCAAAAGCAATTTCAGAGCATTGTTATCTCTGAAGTTGTGCCGTCTTATAGCTCGACTTTGCGAGCACATGTAGAGCTAAAAAAAATAATCGGCTCGCGCCGAGACGATGTTAGCAAACAAGATCACTATGAAACCTTGCTTCAAACATTTGAAATTTTAAACGATGGCCTTCTTGATCTTGAAGCACACGAAGAAGAACTGAAAAAAGCGCTTAGAATCACCAAAAGAAACCTCTGGTTTGTAGCTGCTGGATTAGTTGTGGCAATAGCTAGTTTATTTTTTACAGTGTACAAACCAGATCAAAGTAATGAGCAAATCAAAGAGCAACCTTCAAAGGTTGCGCAGCCATAACGTTTTTGTTGATTTCTATGGATAGTCAAAATAGATCTAAAATTAAAATAGCAGTACAAATAAAAATCAATGCCCCAATTTCTCTCAATTAAGCATTTGTCAAAACGCTTTATTGTTCGGCTGCTATCTATCTATAGTATTCGTAATCGGGGAGAGCGTGATTGAGTAAAGAAATAGTATTTTTGGTTAATGTTGTAGCTTCGATGTATTTTATGGGCGGAATGTTAGCGCAGCATGAAAAAGTCAAAAGTTTTATAGCTTCTATTGACAATGGATTTATGTCGTTTGTTCTATTAATCAAGGACCAGAAGCCTGTTGCCCTAATTCGATTGACGTTAAAGTTCTTCGGATCTGCAGCTGCGCTAGGTTTTTTGGGGATGTTGGTAGTGATAATGGCCAAGATTCAGTCGCAGTTGTTATTAGGTGTACTCTCTACGGTCTTCCTTATTTCGACATTGCTGTCAGGGTCTTTGTTTTGGGTTCTTCACCATAAAGATGTATTACGGCAATTGCTGAAATGGGTGTTGTATCTAGGGTGTGGTTCACTAATGATACCTGTTATTGATATTTTGTCTGGCGCAAATATGACTCACATTGTCGCTGTTTATTTGTCTTATTCGTTGCAGCCAATTTTGAGCTATACCCCCGATAACACTTTATTCTCCGAAGGGCTCTACGTATCCAGTGTCTACGTTGGCTTAGTTTTTTTTCTTTACTTTGTTTCTTGGTTTTATGCAGGACCAACGGCTGTGATTGCCTGTGTGTTACTCGTATTTCCGATATTCTTTGCCCGCTTTATAAACAAAGCTTTTCCTGAAAAACCTGTAGTTATAGTATTCTTTGCACTTTGGTTTTTTTCTTTGGCTAAGCTGACGTTCGGCTAGCAAATTTGCAAAAAGTGCGCTTTAACTCGTAGTTCTTTTGAGTGTTTTACCCTCCGTAGTCGCTTTATATTCTCATTTTATTTTTTTGAATTACGTAACATACTCAGCCTATTAAGCTAGAAGCCATCCCATCTAACCGTTCTTTGGTTTTTTCCCATTGCGGCATGACTTGATTCATCAAACGATAAAACCGCTCGCTATGGTTGTGCTCTGCAATGTGGCAAAGCTCGTGCAGAATCACGTAATCGATGCAATCCCTCGGAGCCTTAATAAGATGAGGATTTAAGGTAATTCTGCCATTTGGAGAACAGCTGCCCCATTGGGTTTGCATGGTCAGGATGTGCAGAGGTGGCCGCTCGTTGACCCACAGGGTCTGTTCCAACATGGCATCTAACCGTTTACTAAATGTCTCTTTAGCTCGAGTCTTATACCACTCAGTGAGCAGCTCTTTTACTTTGTCCGTACCTCTGATGCGAATATTCACTTCTATTTTGCCGCGCAGCAGTTTAACGCCTTGAACCTGATCAGGCGCTTCAATTACTTTCAACAGGTACTGCTTACCCAAGTAATAGTGGCTTTCACCGCTGATGTACTGGCGTGGTGTTGTGTGTTCAAGCTGCTTTTTAAAATCACGTAATTGTTCGTACACCCAACGAGTCCGCTTTTTAAGGGCACTCAGCACAGCATCGTTACTGGCTTCTGCAGGGGCAGATACAACAACACGGCAATCCGGATGCACTTTAATCAGTACTTTACCCGCAGTTTGGGACCGAAGCACTCGCTCCACCTTGATGAGTTCATCACCGTAGTAAAATGCGAGTGATTCAGAAGCAGGCCGAATGGGGACGTTCATATCAATTAAGTCCCACTTAAACCAACACGAGTAATTTGAACAATCATCTCAACGATTTTCTTGGCTTGGTCCATGCCGCCGCCAATCGCTTTGCATTCCTGGAACATGCGAGGTAAGAGCTTTTTACGGATATCAGCCTCGATGTTCTGCGAATTAATCGAATTTTCTGCGACCGAAGTGGTAACGGATTCGTCGATTTCAAAGGCTAGTTTTATCCACTTGCCCTGCACCTGCTGATCTTGAATAGCGAACGCTTCCGGTAAAATTTTCTTAAATACACCAAAGTAAGCCTGAGCATGATGGTTTCCGGCGAAAGCATCAGGTATGTCGTTTAATCGGCGCTCTTTAACCTGATCTTCAAATTCGCGGAACAACATGTATTGTTTAAGCGGGTGATCAAAAAGCTTTGCAGCTTCTTCGATAGCCTGACGTAGCAGTTTCGAAAAGGCCTCTTGCGCGTAAGGGTCATCTCGTAACTCTTGTTCAATCATCCGAGTCACGCGGGTTTTTATGATGTCCGTTTCGTTGCGGGTCTTATCTTCGTTCCAGTATTCTGGCTCAGGTTTATGGCCCATCTTGCCAACTTCATACACGCCACCAGGTTCTTTAACCTCAACACCAACCACGTGTTTATCCAGCAGCTTTTTCACTTGCTCGGCGTATTGGTCGTAATCGACTTTTTCGCCTGCATCCTGTTGTACCAATTGGCGTAAACTGGAGAACTGTTTAACCGTTTCTTTGTAATGGCGTCTGTCTTCATCACTAAAGCTTTTGTCCTCAAAAAAGGTGGCTGATTGCAAGGCGACCTTTAAGCAACTGACAAAGGCGCTCAGCGCTTCATAGAAGTCTTCCCGAACCTTCAGGTTCACATCAACCAACTCACCATGTCGGTCTTCAATTTTAGGGATCAGTACTTGACGTAGCTGCTCGATATCATTTTTGTTTTTAACCCCATCAAAAATCGACCACAGCTGTTTATAAAGCTGAGGCAAGCGCTTGTACTCAGTACTCATTTGACTGTAGAGGCCAGCAATATCGTTAATGTCGTAACCGCCCTGAGTACGGGAGGCTAAATCCTGATATTTCTGAATAGTGGTATCGAGCTCACTGAGAATGCCGCGATAATCGATGAGTAAACCGAATTTCTTTTTCGGATGCAGACGGTTAACCCGAGCGATGGCTTGGATCAGGTTATGCTCTTTCAGTGGCTTATCGATGTATAAAACTGCATTTTTCGGCTCGTCAAAACCGGTCAGTAGTTTGTCGACCACGATCAGCATTTTTAATGAGTCATCTTTGTCAAAGCGCTCTATCAGGTGCTTGGTATAAGTTTGCTCATCCTGATTCCCAACGTTTGCTTTCCACCACTGTGTTACTTCCGGAGCTGTCGTTTCATCGACGTCTGTATTCCCTTCGCGGGTATCTGGTGGGCTCATCACCACGGCTGATTCAAACAAACCTGCTTCATCTAAATACTTTTTATATTTGATAGCCGATACTTTGCTGTCACATGCCAGCTGGCCCTTGAGGCCTTCTTCAATGTTTTTATCAAAGTGGTTGGCAATATCGAGTGCAATCAGACGAATACGATCTTCCGCTCCGTATACTTGGCCTTTTTTGGCAAATTTGCGCTTTAAGTCTGCTTTTTGCTCGTCAGAAAGCCCAGCAGTAATGCGTTCAAACCAACTATCGATAGCGCGCTCGTTCACATCCAAATCTGGGATACGCTCTTCGTACAACAGTGGTGTAACTGTATGGTCTTCGACAGCACGCTGCATGGTATAGGCATGCACAATAGGGCCGAATTTATTGGTGGTTTTGTCGTCTTTTAGTAGCGGTGTGCCAGTAAACGCGACAAATGCCGCGTTTGGTAATGCCTGTTTCATGCGGATATGGTTTTCACCACCTTGGCTGCGGTGGCCTTCGTCGATCAACACAATAATATCTGCACTGGTATTGATGCATTCCTGTAATTTAGTGGCGCTATTAAACTTCTGGATCAGCGAGAAAATAATGCGCTCGGTACCTTTACCTATTTGGTCTGCCAAGCGTTTGCCTGAAGTAGCCATGGCGGCTTCTTTGTCATTTTTCGCAGCTAGTTCACCGCCAGAGGCAAAGGTTTTACTGAGCTGAGTTTCCAAATCGACGCGGTCCGTTACCACCACAATCCGGCATTGCTTCAGGCTATCGTGCAAAATGAGCGCTTTACTTAAAAACACCATGGTAAAAGACTTACCAGATCCTGTTGTATGCCATATCACACCACCTTCTCGGCCACCTGTATTGCTTCGCGTATTAATCCGTTCAATCAGCCGCTTGATGCCAAACACCTGCTGATAACGCGCTACTATCTTGCCTGCCTTCTTATCAAACAAGGTGAAATAGCTTGTTATTTCCAGCAAGCGAGCGGGGCTTAGTAAGCTAATTAATAGCTGGTCCTGACCTGTTACCGCTAGATCGCCACCAGTAATCAGGCTTTGATACCAATCCAAATCTGCCGCAGGCCGATGGCTAAACAATATTGCCAACTGTTGTTGTGTCAGCTTCTTATTTTTCAGGGCATACATCTCAGCATCGGAGATGTCTTCTTCCCGCCACGCAGCCCAGAATTTTTGTGAAGTACCGCAGGTGCCGTAACGGCCTTCATTGCCATTAATGGAGAGCAGTAGCTGGCTGTAGGCAAAAAGCAGAGGGATCTCATCATGGCGCTGGTTACGTAGGCTTTGTGAGATGCCCTCATCAATGGTAGGACCTTTTTTTGACCCTTTGGTGGCATAACTATCGGGGCGTTTGGCTTCAATCACCACGAACGGAATACCGTTTACAAAGCAAACAATATCGGGCCTGCGGCTTTCAAACCCACCGACCTTGGTCACGGAGAACTCTTCAGTGAACACAAAACTGTTATTGGCTGGATTCTGCCAATCAATCAATGCAATAGTTGGGTTGGCTTTTTTGCCATCGACAAACTCTGTGACTGAGATGCCGTAGAGCAGGTGGTTGTATAATCGCTCATTGGCAGTTAGCAACCCTTCGTTAAGAGCAGGGCTGCATACCTCAGCAATCAGGTTATCAATTGCTTTATCAGATAAAGGGTAAGTTTTACCGGCGAAGGTAAAGCGGCGTTTTTGCAGTTCACTTCGCAAAATTTGCCGAAGGACTACCTCATCTTGTTTACCACTTCGTGTGGCTAGCGCGTCGTCAGGAGATAAAAATGACCACCCAAGGTTAGCCATTAACGCCAGTGCTGGGAGCTTTGCACTGTATTCTTCCTGAAATTTTGGGAGATAGGACGTCATCATTGTTCACTTTTATCTGCTGGTTTTGGTGAATTTACTTGCACCTGAGGAGCATTCGGCTTGCAGGGCTCATTCCACGCCCCTACGCAAGATACAACGAAAGTCGTGACCATCAGAATTATCGCAAGTATAAGTGAAAGCGGGATTTTATCCCTCAAAAGGCTGAATTTAAGTTGCTCATCTATCCAGTCAATTTGGTGTTCCCAGAAAAATTTGTAATGAGCATACCAATTACTAAACATAATTTGCTTGTTGATTGAGTCGGCATAGAATTTATCCTCTATTTCCGCAAGCCGTTTCTGGTAATCTGGAAATTTTGTTTCGTCTTGAGCCCCTTTAACTGCGATATAAAGCGCTTTTAGCTCGTTGAAGTATTTTGTCAGAGCGCTGCCCGATTTTTCATACTCTGCTTTTTTGTGGTCGCTCAAATTGATGTACAGCCCCACAATACCCAACACAATAAATGTCGCAGATATTAGTTCGGCTGAGAGGCTTTTGATAACCAGCGCATACACGCCTATAGCCATAGAAATAAAGCTAATAAAACCTGGGGTTTTTTCAATAATGTCATAGGTCGCAAAGTGCTTTTTTGCACCAAAGCCGACGTCATAACCCTTTTGGGCAATGCTTTTTAGTAAGTCAGACTTATTCATTTAGGCCTCACAAAATCGGAACTTGAATTTGATCACGCGCAACAACAACGCCATCTTGGATGGCATAACACTCAACCAAGTGAACTCCTGCAAAATCGGCAGTCTCTTTTCTGGATGTTCCTTCGTAGTTGGGAATATCTATTTGACCTCTGATGCAGTCTCTTTTCTCTGCTTCATCGCCTTTGTTAAGGATCTTCCATTTAACAGAAAAATGGCCTTTCAAATCGTGTTCTAAGATTTTAAAAATCAGCTGTTTGTTGTTACTAACACGAAAGCCTTGAGCCAGCATGGCACGTAAACTTCGAGGCAGCCCCTGATTTTGGTAAACAGTACAATCAATCTTGATATTGCTCCGTATATCTACTGGGTACTTATCTTCGATAAACTCTTCAGTATTGCGAAATGCTCTAAGAGCTTTTGATACCGATTCTTGAACAACGGCTGCTTTCGGGAAGTTTCTGCCAAAAACTGTCCTCCATTTTTTGTTGGCACTATCTTGCCCGTCGGCCTTAATGGCCTCTAAGCAGTTCTCATAAGCTTCTTTTGCATGTTTTTGAAATTTCTTTTTTACTTTCACGTCTTGGTTGCTACCTGGTGCCTGATAATGGTCTTTGTCAGGTTCGTCAGCCAAATATTTAAAAAAATCGCGACTCAAAAAATCAAAATACAGATAACTTTTATCATCATAGTAAGTTGTTGATTTCATAAAGTTATAGGCAAGAGTATCGATTAGAAGACCTCCCATTCCCACACCATGCTTATTCTTCCATGCTCGTGCCATTTTGCATAACAGACGTAAATTTTTGTTCTTTGTGTCGTTCAGTTCCTTGATGGCACCCATTTCTTGGCGTGGTTTAGTTTTTTTCCAATTACCACCGTTATAGGTGTCTGGGTAATGAAAATAGCTATTTCCGTCTTCGTCTGTTTTTTCAAAAACCGGTTGTACTTCTACATGGAAATTTGTGTACGTCACAGTAACAACAAGCCTGTCTACACGGACATCCGATTTTGGATATCTTGCTAATATGGCGTTTTTAACATCTGTCAGCAGCTGGGATTGTTTTCCGTCTTTATAGGTGTCCCATAGCGTTTTGGGCATGATGTAAAGCATGTCTAAGTCAGAAATACCCTTGATACCTGTAAATCGCCCATAAGATCCAACCTGTAAGGTATTGGCTGTATCAGACTCCGTGTCACGAAATTTTTTATTCAGACTTTTCGTAATCTCGCCATAACGCAGAGAGATTTGAGCGTAGTTATCTACCTTCAGATTGCTCAGAAAATCCTTAAACATATCAGCTACTGACATCGCTACCTCATTTCGTATCTTTTGGTGGATGAGGGTCGTTGCCATAGCTGTTGCCTGCTCGAATTTTTCCATCAGTGCCGTGAATCTTGGTATCCGATTGCTGTTTACGTGCGATATCTTCGGCTGCAGCAATAGCTTCTTTCTGTGTTTTTGTGACTTTAGTAGCTTTTGAGTTGCCAGCCCCAACCACTGCCCAGCCATCAGGGTGTGGAACTACATGTTGATTTTTTCCTTTGGCCATTATGCAACCTCCTTTTCGTTGATTTTTACTCTACGCTTGCCCGTTAATAGCTGCTGCATTAGGGCTTTTTTCTCTTGCTTCAAAGCTTTTAGCTTTTGCTGCAGGAGCGTGATTTCTTGATCTGTGGTGGATAAAACAGCAGCTATTTTTTGTTGTTCTGCAACGTCTGGAACTCTAAAGTGAGCACGATTGATTCCGCCAACTGACAAACCGAATCTTGTGGCACCGGTAGCTAACGTAAAAAAATAATATCTAGTACTTTGCATAGAGAATAAATAGTTAAGAAAAGCTCCATTCAAAGAATCAAGTTTTGGTCTGACTATCGCGAGGTGATATCCACATACCACCCCATTCAGATCTTCTGAAACAATTGCAGATACAGCAATATCGCCAGGGGTTTCAGAGTCTTTTGTTATGATTACATCTCCTTGGCGCAGCGTGTATTTCGCGATTTCAGACTTGGTCGCAGTCGCCTTCATAAAAGTGATATTTCTTGTAATTTGATGGTTGTAATAGACATCTGTGTAATTACAAAGCTCTACCGGAATTTCATTTGGTACCGTCTTTTTATCCACTGGACTAACAATGACTTCCGCCATCTCGTTTAATGGTAAATCCTTCCACTCACCACTAAATCTGACCCCATTCTTATCCAGCAAGCGTTTTTTGCCGGTGAGCAGTTGCTGCATCAGGGCTTTTTTCTGCTGCTGGCTGTTGGCGAGCAGTTGTTCGCTAGTTGTGATAGCTCTATCCCAGGTGGAGAGAACTTGGGCGATTTTCTTTTGCTCGCAAGCTGATGGTACTAAGATTTTTAAACTTAATAGTTCGCCTTGGGTGATATTCTTCATAGAGCCACTAGTGCCCGTAGCTAATTTTGATAATGTGTAACGAGCGTGGTCTGAAGCAAGAACATAGCTTAGCCATCTCATATCAGCATGCTTTTTCGGGATAGTTTGCCAGAGCTTATCCGGTAAAAATAAATTAGGGTAATCACTTTCAATATAAGCACTGGCTCCGACCAGATCTTCAGTGTTGCTCCGACTTATGATTATTTGTCCACGCTTAGGGTTAGTTTTCGCCCTTATAAGCTCGCTTCCTTCAATAACCTTCGCAGACAATGGGTCAAACTTGCCATATGAAACTGCGCTGACTTTGAGAACTGCTTTTTCGTTTTCTAATAAATCTCGATTTTCACCATTCACGCTAACGCCCGACTCTAACCCATTAAGAAGATCAGCTACACGACCTTCAACCCAACCATTAGGCACCATATCCCAACTCCTCAAGATACTTGGCCATCACGGTTTCCAGCTCAGTCAGTTGCGCTTTTAGTTGCTCGCGCTCGGCCCGCACGGCTAACAAGTCGATTTCGTCCTCTTCTTCAAAAGTATCAACATAGCGCGGAATATTTAGGTTGTAGTCGTTCTCGCGGATCTCTTCGATACTGGCGACATAGGCGTATTTATCGACGTTTTGGCCGTTACGATAGGTATCAACAATTTTTTGGATATTGTCTACACCCAATAAATTTTGGTTTTTACCGGCTTTGAATTCGCGGGAAGCATCGATAAAAATAACATCGGTGGTGGTTTTATATTTTTTAAACACCAAAATAGCGGCAGGGATGCCAGTGCCGTAGAACAATTTCTCTGGCAAACCAATAACAGCATCCAGTAGATTTTCTTCAATCAGCTTTTGGCGGATTTGACCTTCGGTTGAACCACGGAATAACACGCCGTGTGGCACCACGACCCCCATGCGGCCTGTTTTTGGTTTCAGGGTTTCTATCATATGCAAAACAAATGCATAGTCGCCCTTGGTTTTGGGCGGCAAGCCACGGCGAAAGCGACTGTATTTGTCGTGCTCTGCTTCGTCATGGCCCCATTGGTCTAACGAAAATGGCGGGTTTGCTGTGACGATATCAAACAGCATTAAATCAGCGTTTTTATCCAGCAGTTTAGGGTTACGAATGGTGTCGCCCCATTCGATTTTGTGGTTGTCTTCACCGTGCAGAAACATGTTCATCTTAGCTAATGACCAAGTAGATCCAATCGCTTCCTGGCCATATAGGGCATATTGCTTGCTGTTATGGTTGGTGCGTACTTTGCTGCCGCACTTCATTAATAACGAGGCAGAACCACAGGCGGGGTCACAAATGGTATCACCTGGTTGCGGGTCTAACAGCTCAGCGATCAAATCTGACACTTCAGGCGGAGTATAGAACTCACCGGCTTTCTGGCCACCACTGGCGGCAAAGTTTTTAATCAGGTACTCGTAGGCGTTTCCGATCACGTCCAAGGTGCCTACACGGCTTGGTTTTAAGTTCAGCTCGTCTTTACCAAACACTTCCATTAGGCTGCGCAGGATTGTGTTCTTTTGCTTCTCTTCCCCCAGTTTATCGGTGTTAAACGAGATGTCCTGGAACACGCTTTTACCAGCATCTTTTAACTTGGTGCCGTTGGCTTCTTCTATGGCATGCAAAGCTTGGTCGATACGTTCACCGTTGCCTGGTTCATGGCGTTTCTCAAAAAGGGTGTAGAAACTGGCACCCACTGGCAACACGAAGCGTTCGTTTTTCAGCATTTCGGTAATGAGTTCAGGCTCATCGCCATACTCGGCTTTGTAAGCATCATAATGGTCTTGCCAAACATCAGAGATATATTTTAAAAACAGCATGGTTAAGATGAAGTCTTTGTAGGTATCGGCACTAATGGTGCCACGGAAAACGTCGCACGCTGCCCAGAGGGTTCTATTGATGCTGTCTTGGTTGATTTTGTCGTTCATTAATTCGTTTCCTTGAGTAGTTGTTGGAACATACCCAGCATTATTTTTTCTCGATTTTTTGATAATGCTGCTGTTAGCCGTTGTTCTTGTTCCCACAGTCTATGTAGTCGCAATATTTTATTTTGAATTTCTGATGGAGGTATTTGGATTTTGATGTTTTTTAGTATTTCGGCACTCAACATAGTCATATTGGTGCCTTGGCTTGAGTCAGATAAAATGCGTTGCATTATCGGTTGATTCAAATACCAACATAAGAACTCAGCTGATACTCCATACTTAGGTGTCACAATCAAAAACTGACTGCTAACTACAACGGGCAAAGGCGACTGCTCACTATTTTTGAGGCAAAATGCTCTGAAATAACCGCCCCGAGATGGAACAAAAACTGAATCTATGGATCCGTACGCACTCTCTTTGCCGTCCCAACAAATTTCTGGCAGTAGGGCTGGGTTAAGAAAGTGAGAAAAAGACTCTTCAGCTATTTTCCTTGCATCTTTTATTTGCAGAATGTGTGCGTTGCCTTGTTCTGGCGGTAACTCGTTAATCCGCTCTCTAAAGGTAAATCCTGTCTTGACAGCAGCTATATGCCCGATCACGTGTTGATTATTTAGATTATCCATATACACCCCTCATTGGATGTAAAAGATGCCATCCTTGGCATCATTGCTTATGCCGCTAGTGGCAGATTTTCCTTGAGCCATTTACTCATAACGCTATTAGTTTCATGATTTAGGTTTTGCCAAGCCGCTTCACTTTGAAGTCTGGTCACTAACAGGCCGTCGTCGCTGTCCATAACTGCATACAATGCGTCTCTAATTTGGACTGCAGATTGCTCCGTGGCGATTATCCAACATGACTCAAGTGGTCGAGCCCAGATTCCATAAGACTCTAACTTGTTTTTTAAAGACTGATAGTCTCGCTTTTTTCTTAAATCGTAAATTATCTGGTATAGTTTCATAGATCATTTATCTCACTATTTGATTAGTTTGGGTTGATAAATGCAAAGACAGGTGGCCGCCTGTCTTTGCAATCGAATAGATACCGAATCGAAATCTAAATTTTTACAGTAGACTCTCTACTCATATCTGCAGTAAGGATGGAATACGGGCGTAATTTAGTCAATGTTTTTTTGCAGTATTTTCTCTACTGTGGTTTTTCGGATGCTATTTTGTAGCTTATCGACTTTGACGAAGGTTGTGAGATTTCAAAGTATGTGTAGCTAAGCCAAATCAAACAGGTGTGTTGCAGTTACCTCTAAAGCATCTGCAATCTGGTAAATTTTGGTCAGTGTAATGTTTTTTTCGCCACGTTCTATGTGGCCCATGTAGCTTCTATCAATGTCAGCCAGCGCAGCTAACCCTTCTTGAGACAGGCCTTTTTGTTTTCTTATCGCTCTTACTCTTTGACCAAATGCTACCAGTCTTGGATCCCGCATGACCGTTCCATCCAAAAGGTAGAACTATCATCTTTGGTTGTTTATAATTCCACGGACTAAAACTCTCATTTGGCGGCGCAGTTCATGGTTGAGCAAGATAAGGATGCCTTGCAAACAGATCGGCTGATTTCCTCAGTTATCATGTCTGCCGTTATTCACTCGTTAACAGATAAAAGCTTTAAAAATTTCTTAGGGTTGGCAAATATTCCGAAGTACCGGTTTACTCCTACAAGCGCTTTAGACGAGGAATTGCTCAGCGCTGCGCTTAGGCTTAACTCCAGGAAGGTGAGCGAAGAATTGATCGATATCGCCTGCAGAGATAGATCTGGCTTATTCCATTTTTCTGGCGTGATAGAGACGTTGTTACCTTCTTACATCAGCACTGCAGCTGACTACGCAGACCATTTAAACAAGGAGATTGCCGAACTTCGATGTTTCAGTGCGAATGATCGTTTCGTAGACTTTGTAGCAACCATTTCTGCTCATGAATGCTTAGGTTACCTTGAGTCGACTTACAAGATGCACCATTTGCCTTTTGACCTTGATGATAGAGCAGAAGATGTATTGAAAAGAGCACTTTCCCACAATAACGTCGCAGAAGTGATTGGCTTACTTTGGTCGTCCGTTAAAAGCTGCCTGGCTAAGCTTCGCTCTGGCAGAATGTCTGAATTCTGTGCTGCTGAAGCGGTGATCCCAAATTTTGAGCGCTTATTGATACGTGCGAGGAAAGAAAGCTGGCAACTAACGCCATATGGAAGGTCCGTTTATATTCCTCAATCCAGATTAAGTCGTATTGTTTTTGGTGATGTGATACAAATTAGTGACGATGGTTATAGCTTTTCAGTTGACTGGTTCAGGCAGCAATTTTTGTGAAAATCCCAAAAAGTGTGAAACTATTAAAATGATAAATAATTCAGATATTTACACGGTTTCACGGTTTTCTACTTGTAATAGTAATGATGAAGGTCAATTATTAGTCGATGAAGTTCTGGCATTTTGTAAGTTAAGCCCTTCCCGCACTTCTCAAGTTAAACGGCTATTAATTAGTGACTTAACTCCGGCTGCAGTGAAAAAATCGTTGCAGGCG
>JACCDZ010603904.1_pt1 | contig 21469 bp, 18 predicted proteins | sample 7449551 | NCBI WGS metagenome assembly JACCDZ01 (sample SAMN15323452, study PRJNA562643) | freshwater metagenome | isolation source: river surface water | place: USA:Blue River Watershed | collected 2017-08-18
CTGACGGAAAAAATAGCTAAAGCTATTTGCTTGATTCTCATGGTATTCCCTCTTTCTTATTGGTAGTCGCAGCCTATGGATACTAGGCTGCACACTCGAGAGATGTTCTATACCGATTTGTTGCTGATTTGTATCCTGACAGACAGGCGGTTGTAAAAAATGACGATTGGCAGGCTTCAGCGGGTGGCATCCTTGATTCGTGGCACGATCCAGGCAAAGAGCATGAGCGCCGGAATGACGGCTACCGTGGAGAAGACGAAAAATCCGCCATAGCCCATGTCGGCAACCATGAAGCCGGAGAATCCGCCAATGAGCTTCCCCGGCAGGGTGACCAGCGAGCTGAACAGTGCATATTGCGTGGCTGTGTAGTGTTGATTTACCAAGCTCGATAGCCAAGCCACGGCGGCGGCACCGAGGAAGCCCCCAGAAAGATTTTCGCCTCCTATAACGGCAATGAAAACATTCAGGTTGGCTGGGTATTGCGACAGCAGCAGGTACAGCAAATTGCTGATGGCGCCGATCAGCATAGCGATCAGCAGGGTCTTGTTGACGCCCCAGCGCACCACGATGGCGCCGCCGAGAAACGCCCCAGCGATGCCTACCCAAACCCCGAATAATTTCGATACAGCTGCGATTTCGGTCTTGCTGAAGCCGCAGTCGAGATAAAAGGGCAGCGCCATCACGCCGAGCATCTGGTCAGAGATTTTGAACAGGCCGATGAAGATGAGCACGGCTAGCCCGAGGCCGCCGGCGTAACGCGAGAAGAAGTCACGAAATGGATCGACAATGCTGCGGCCTAGTGCCGGCCAGAAGGCCTCTGTGCTGGTACTGCTGGCGATGCGTTCTGGCTCGCGAGCGCTCAGCGTGACCAGCAGCACGAGGCCGACGATAGCCGCCATGAGCTGATAAATCAGCGCCCAGGGCAGGTGATCGGCGAGCAGCAGGGCCAGTGCCCCGGATACCAGTAGTGCTAGCCGATAGCCTAGTGTGTAGGTTGCGGCAAGCGCGCCTTGCTGCTCGGGGGGCGCAATTTCAATGCGATAGGCATCGACCACCACATCCTGCGTGGCTCCGGCAAAGCCGGCGATGACGGTGAGTATTACGAAGCTGCTGAGTGCGCCCACGGGCGTGATGAGGCTCATGGCTAGCAGACTCATGGCCAGCAGTAGCTGTGCGGCCAGTAGCCAGCTGCGGCGCTGTCCGAGGCGGCCGAGCAGGGGCAGGCGGAAGCGATCTACTAAGGGCGACCAGGCAAATTTGAAGGCATAGGCGAGGCCAGCGAGGCTGATCAGGCCAATATCTTCCAGCGATATGCCGCTATCTTTTAGCCAGACCGAGAGCGTGCCACCAACCAGCAAAAAAGGCAGACCCGATGCAAAGCCGAACAGGAACATCGTGAGTGCGGCGGGCTGGGCAAAAGCGCTGAGCAAGGCGGAAGGGCGTGCATGGGGCATGGCGACATCTCGATTTGACTGACGGTACTCTAGCGACTCGCTGCGACAGGCGCGACGATTGTGCTGCTTACGGCGCAAATTTTTGCGGGTCAGCCCTTGAAGGCCTCGTTTCCATCCCCATTAGTGATGACAAGCTGGTGAATTACGCTGGCACACATATTCAGTGACGCTTTGGCGTCATGGTGTCTATCGCAACATTAATTGCAACAACCCAGGAGGTTCAGATGAAAATTCGTCCTTTGCACGATCGCGTGGTAGTTCGCCGCGTTGAAGAAGAAACCAAGACCGCTGGCGGCATCCTGTTGCCGGGTTCGGCTGCCGAAAAGCCGTCGCAGGGCGTGGTCGTTGCGGTTGGCAACGGCATCATCAAGGACAACGGCGATGTGCGTCCGCTGGATGTGAAAGCAGGCGACAAGGTTCTATTCGGCCAGTACGCCGGCAGCACCGTGAAGGTCGATGGCGAAGAGCTGTTGATGATGAAGGAATCCGAAATTTTCGCGGTACTCGAAGGCTAATTGCTGCTGAGTGAGTCCTGCCGGTGGGTGCGCTCAGCGTACCCGTGTTGAATGAAACCCATTAGAGGAAGAAAAAAATGGCTGCTAAAGAAGTAAAATTTGGCGATAGCGCCCGTGCCCGCATGATTGTTGGCGTGAACATCCTGGCTGATGCCGTAAAAGTGACCCTCGGCCCGAAAGGCCGCAATGTTGTCATCGACAAGTCCTTTGGCGCACCGCACATCACCAAGGACGGCGTGTCCGTGGCGAAAGAAATCGAGCTGAAAGACAAGTTCGAGAACATGGGCGCCCAGCTGGTCAAGGAAGTCGCTTCCAAGACTGCCGAGATCGCCGGTGACGGCACGACTACTGCAACCGTGCTGGCTCAGGCCATCCTCAACGAAGGCATGAAGGCCGTTGCGGCCGGCATGAACCCAATGGACCTGAAGCGCGGTATCGACAAGGCTGTGCGCGTGGCAGTGGCCGAGATCAAGAAGAACTCGCAGCCCTGCACCGACACCAAGGCGATTGCTCAGGTTGGCTCCATCTCCGCTAACTCCGACACAACTATCGGCAACTTGATTGCTGAAGCCATGGAAAAAGTCGGCAAAGAAGGCGTGATCACGGTGGAAGAAGGTTCGGGCTTTGAAGACAGCTTGGACACCGTCGAGGGTATGCAGTTCGATCGCGGCTACATCAGCCCGTATTTCGCCAACAAGCAAGACACCATGACCGCTGAGCTGGACAATCCGTTCATCCTGCTCGTGGATAAGAAAATCTCCAACATCCGCGAACTGATTCCGGTGCTGGAAGGCGTGGCCAAGTCGGGCAAGCCGCTGCTGCTGATCGCCGAAGATGTGGAAGGCGAAGCGCTGGCGACGCTCGTGGTCAACACCATGCGCGGTATCGTCAAGGTCTGTGCCGTGAAGGCACCGGGCTTTGGCGACCGCCGCAAGGCCATGCTGCAGGATATCGCGATCCTTACCGGCGCTACCGTGATCTCGGAAGAGATTGGTCTGAGCCTAGAAAACGCCACGCTGAACGATCTCGGCCATGCCAAGAAAGTCATCGTGTCGAAGGAAAACACCACGGTGATTGATGGCTCCGGCCAGTCCGAAGAAATCGATGCCCGTGTGAAGCAGATCCGTATGCAGATCGAAGAAGCGACGTCCGACTACGACAAGGAAAAGCTGCAGGAGCGTGTTGCCAAGCTCGCTGGCGGCGTTGCCGTGATCAAGGTCGGCGCTGCCACCGAAATCGAAATGAAGGAAAAGAAGGACCGCGTTGACGACGCCCTGCACGCAACCCGTGCGGCCGTGGAAGAAGGCGTGGTTGCCGGTGGCGGCGTGGCCCTCGTGCGTGCCGTGAAGGCGCTGGAAACCCTGAAGGGTGACAACGATGACCAGACCGCCGGCATCAACATCCTGCGTCGTGCCATGGAAGCGCCGCTGCGCCAGATCGTTACCAACGCTGGCGAAGAAGCCTCGGTGGTGCTGAACAAGGTCAAGGAAGGCTCGGGTAACTTCGGCTACAACGCAGCCTCGGGCGAGTATGGCGACATGCTGGCCATGGGCATTCTGGACCCGACCAAGGTATCGCGTTCGGCGCTGGAGCACGCTGCTTCCGTTGCCGCGCTGATGCTGACCACTGAGTGCATGATCACCGATGCGCCGGAAGACAAGGCTTCGGCCCCGTCGATGCCGGACATGGGTGGCATGGGCGGCATGATGTAAGCAGCCCGATCGCCAGGCTGTATTGAAAAACCCGGACGAGTTCCGGGTTTTTTTATGCCCGGCAGGTTGGCCCTGCTGACGGAAGTTCCGGGCACTTCAGCGTACACGGCGAGCCTGCCGTCGTTTACTGTGTGTCATCGCTTATTTTTGGACGCCTTATCGTGCCATTGAATCTACCGTTTATTGCCTGCCGCATTTCCGATGACCTGCCCGATGCCGTAGCCGCTTTGGACAACGCTTTGCAGCAGCGCGTGAAAGCGTCGCAGGCAGCGTTGGCCGGCACACTCATCACCGAGGCATCCTGCGATTTGATTGATGCTTTCTTTGGCCAGCTCATGCTGTCGCTGCAAGCCAAGGACCCCGGCTCACCGGTGTTTCGCGAGGCGGTGGCGGTAGTCGAGGATATCAAGGGCAAGCTGCGCCATTACTTGGGCTGGGTGACCGGCTTCTTCAGCAACGAGCGCTTGGCCCCCGTGGTATCGCATTATCGTTCGCTGATGACATCACTGCCGGTGGATGGTGTGCCGCAGGCGCATCTGGCGTTCGGCATCAGCCCGGCCTTGGCGGTTGAAGCGAAAGCAGCACTGGATGCCTTGCGTGATGGCTCGGCACCGGATGCCAAGGCCGGCATCGAGGTTCTGATTCGTGTGATTGATGAGGCGTTGGAGCCGTTGCTGTACGTGCCGAAGCAGCGCATGAAGTTTAACTTCGTGGTGGACAAGACCCTGAATGGCGTGATTTCAGTGACCTTGGCCCTGGCTAACCGTAGCTTGCGCAAGCTCGGCCAATTTCTGCCGCGAGCGATGTTCGCGCCGGTTGCGGATCATCTCGAAAGTTTCTTGTTTCGCGAGATGCCGCGTTAAGCGGCAGCTCGCTATTGCGCGTGCTCAGGCGGCTTGTGCCTGACTAGCGGTGACAATGAATTGCTGCAGATGGTTGGCCAGCACCGGCTGATGCTCAGGTGGCATTTGCTCGCCAATTTTACGCAGCGTGCGGAAAGACAAACTTTGCGTCAGGGAAATCACGCCATTCAGGGTCTTGTCCACCACGAAGTTAAACTTCATCAGCTGCTTGGGCTTGATCAGCAGCGCATGCAGGGCGAGGTCAATGACTTCGATCAATGCTTCGATGCCTTCATGGGCACTGGCAGCCTGACCTTGGCTTAACGGTACCAGCAATTGCTCCAGGCGTTTCGCCAATGCCTCGGGCATTGCAAACGCAATGATCGGCTGCATGCTGCCGTCCACCGGGCGTTGCAGCATCATGGTGTGATAATGACTGACTGCCGGCTTGATGCGTTCATTGCTGAAAAACGCGGATGCCCAGCCTAGGTAGTGAGTCAGCTTGTCGGCGATCTCGCGGACCATGCTGGCGCCATCATGATAGGCAGGAAGGTCGCCAGCACGTTGCAGGTTGGTGATCAGGTCAGTAAAAAAACGTGGTGATAAGCTCGTGAGCGGCATCTTGAATCAGGTGTGTGGCCAGCTTCGATTGATCAGCACGGATGCCGGTTTGCAGCGCCTGATTCAGCTGGGAAACCTGAGTTTGCAATTCCGGAGTGGTTGCGTAAGCCACGCAAGGCAGGGGGGTATTCATGCACGGTCCTCGTGTCAAAACTGCCGCGCACAATACCAAAAAGTCGGTGAAGACAGGGGCCGCGAAAGTCTTTTTTTTGCGTTGGCGCAATCCGACAAAGGTGTTGTTTGGCGGAGTCGTTCACGTTGCGACAGGTATTTCTTCGTCATGCCGATTTGCGCTGGCCGAGTGCGGTAAAACTGGCGAATAATAGCCCTCTGTTTGCCTGCGGGCGTGGCCGTATAGGAAGTCGTGCAATGAGCAAAGATCAACTGATCATTTTTGATACCACCCTGCGCGATGGCGAGCAAAGCCCTGGTGCCTCGATGACGCTCGAAGAGAAAGTGCGCATCGGCAAGGCGCTTGAGCGCATGCGGGTGGATGTCATTGAGGCCGGCTTTGCGGTTGCATCACAAGGTGACTTCGAGGCTGTGCGTGCTGTCGCGGCGGCAGTGAAGGACTCACGCATTTGTTCGTTGGCGCGTGCTCGCGCCGAGGATATCGACCGTGCTGCCGAGGCACTGAAGCCGGCCAATGCGGCGCGTATCCATACTTTCATCGCCACATCGCCCATTCACATGAAGTACAAGCTGCGTCTGGAGCCGGATGCCGTGGTTGAGAACGCCGTGCGTGCGGTGAAGTACGCGCGCAATTTGGTCGATGATGTGGAGTTCTCTTGCGAAGATGCGGGTCGATCCGAAATCGATTTCCTCTGCCGCATCATCGAGGCCGCCATCGACTCCGGTGCCAGTACCATCAATATTCCCGATACGGTGGGCTATGCCATTCCGGGCCAGTACGGCGATCTCATCGGCCAATTGCTGACACGTATCCCCAATGCCCACAAGGCCGTGTTCTCGGTGCATTGCCACAATGACCTCGGCCTAGCTGTGGCCAACTCGCTGGCGGCGGTGCTGCAGGGCGCGCGTCAGGTCGAATGCACTATCAACGGCCTTGGCGAGCGTGCCGGCAATGCTGCGCTGGAAGAGATCGTGATGGCCGTGAACACGCGCGCCGATCTGTTCCCGGTGAGCACACGCATCTGGACACCCGAAATCGTGCCGGCTTCGCGCCTGGTGTCGTCGATCACCGGTTTTCCGGTGCAGCCGAACAAGGCCATCGTCGGCGCCAATGCCTTCGCGCACGAGTCCGGAATCCATCAGGATGGCGTGCTCAAGCATCGCGAAACCTACGAAATCATGCGTGCCGAAGATGTGGGCTGGAATGCCAACAAGATGGTGCTCGGCAAGCACTCCGGCCGTGCCGCCTTCCGCGCTCGTCTCGACGAATTGGGTATTCTTGTCGGCAGCGACAACATGCTGAATCAGCTATTTGTGCGTTTCAAAGAACTGGCAGACAAGAAGCACGAAATTTTTGACGAGGATATTCATGCGCTGGTGTCTGATGCGCAGCCGAATGCCGAGGAAGTGTTCAAGCTGATCTCGCTGGAAGTGACCTCTAAAACCGGCACCACGCCGGAAGCGAAACTGGTGCTGTCGGTGAATGGTGTCGAGAAGCCAGTCACTGCCACCGGCTCCGGCCCGGTTGATGCCACGTTCCGTGCCATAGAAGCGGTGGCCAACTCGGGCACTTCGCTGGAGCTGTATTCGGTCAATGCCATCACCAGCGGTACCGACTCACAAGGTGAAGTGACGGTTCGCCTGAGTCAGGCAGGCCGCATCATCAATGGTCATGGTGCCGATACCGATATTGTCATTGCCAGTGCCAAGGCTTATCTGAATGCGCTGAATCTGCTGCGCAGCGGCCTTGACCGCGCGCATCCGCAGGGTGAAGCGGTCTAATGCTGCAATCCACGCTCAACGAAGGCCGTCGCCGCGAATACCTCGCGGCGCTGGGTGTGCCCTTGTTCAGTGCTCGTCGAGCACTGCCGGGCGCAGCCGTGAGCGTGCCTGCGGCATGGCTTGCTCCGATTACCTCTCCGGTAGTGGCAGATGAGCAGCGCAGTGCCCTACCGACTGGTCTGCCGCTTGCGGCAAAGGGCAGTGCGATCGCTCGCGTTGTCTTGCCGGAGCCCATGCAAGCACCGAAGGCTGCTCCGGTAGCGTCTTCTGCAACTCCTGTGGCCGCTGTAACGGCTGCACCTGCTGTTACGAGCACGCCAGGCCCGCGCTTTGCCTGCCGCCTGATGTCGCTCGGTGAGCCAGGTTTCGTCCTGCTCGATCTGGGTGAGTTTCCAGATGTGGTTGCGGGTGAGGTGCTGAACCTGTCTGCTGCCGAGCAACAGCTCTGGCGTAATTTGCAACGTGCCTTGGCTTGGTATCCCGGTGAGCCCGAGCCCGACTTTATCTGGCCGCGCGCAACCAAAGGCCTGTTGGGTGATGATGCCGAGACCGCCCGTGACATGCTCTCGGCCTGGCTGAAGCGACAGATTCAGCCGCAAGCCAGGCTCTGGGTCTTTGGCGAGGCACTGGCTCCGTTTGTGACTCGCCCACATCGCTTGTTGCCAAGCCTGTCGGTCTTGCTTGCCAGTCCGCTGGCTAAGCGTCAGGTCTGGCAGCAACTCAGCCAGCCAGCGTCATCGCAATGAAACCAAGCATTCGCGCCATGACGGCAGATGATTTGCCGGCCGTATTTGCCATCGAGCAGGTGTCTCACCCTTCGCCATGGCCCATGAAAGGCTTGCAGGAGTCGTTGCAGAACCATGCGGGTTTTGTGCTGGAGCTGGGTGGGGTGGTTGCAGGCTTTGCTTTTGTGCAGCGTATTCTCGACGAAGCACATTTGCTCGACATTGCTATTTCGCCATCGCAGCGAGGCTTGGGGTTGGGCCGTGATTTGCTGCGTAAGCTTATGGACGAAGTGCTGGCGGTGGGCGTGACGATCTGGTTTCTGGAAGTGCGCGTGTCCAATCTGGCAGCGATTTCACTTTACCAGTCGCTGGGCTACAACGAGCTCAGCCTGCGGCGTAACTATTACGATGGCCCAGATGGCAAGGAAGATGCGTTGCTCATGGCCTGCTCGACCGGGATGGGCTGAGCTTTTCTGCCCTATCCGCAACGCATCGCCGTATAATTGCGCGCATTCCGAATCCAGTGCTGAACACTCATGTCCTTTACCGAACAACTCGCCGCCGAAGTCGCTTCGCGCCGCACCTTCGCCATCATCTCGCACCCTGACGCGGGCAAGACCACCATCACCGAGAAGCTGCTGCTCTGGGGCAAGGCTATTCAGGTCGCCGGTACGGTGAAGTCGCGTAAGTCCGATCGCCACGCGACTTCGGACTGGATGGCCATGGAGCAGCAGCGCGGCATCTCCATCACTACCTCGGTGATGCAGTTCCCGTACAAGGACGCGACCATCAACCTGCTCGACACCCCCGGCCACGAGGACTTCTCGGAAGATACCTATCGCACGCTGACCGCGGTCGATTCGGCGCTGATGGTCATCGATGGCGCCAAGGGTGTGGAAGACCGCACCATCAAGCTCATGGAAGTCTGTCGTCTGCGTGACACGCCGATCATCGCCTTCGTCAACAAGCTTGACCGCGAGGTGCGCGACCCCATCGAGCTGATGGACGAAATCGAGAGTGTGCTCGGCATCAAATGCTCACCGGTGACCTGGCCGATCGGCTGCGGACGTGACTTCAAAGGCGTGTACCACCTGCTCGAAGATCGCTACTACCTGTACCAGCAGGGCCACGGTTCGGAGCTGATCGCCGACAAGACCATCGATGGCCTGAATAACCCCGAGGCCGATGCCACGCTGGGAGACGATGCTGCCAATCTGCGCGACATGCTGGAGCTGGTGCAGGGCGCGAGCCACAGTTTTGATCTCGACGAGTTTCTTGCCGGCCGCCTCTCGCCGGTCTTTTTCGGCACCGCGCTGGGCAATTTCGGTGTTAATCATATCCTCGATGGCTTCGTGAACTGGGCTCCGACGCCGCTGGCACGCAATGCCTCACAGCGCCGTGTTGAGCCCACCGAAGAGACCTTCTCCGGCTTCGTGTTCAAGATCCAGGCGAACATGGACCCCAAGCATCGCGACCGTATCGCCTTTTTGCGCATTTGCTCGGGCCGCTACCAGAAGGGCGTGAAGATGCAGCATGTGCGAATCGGCAAGGAAGTCCGCGTGGCGGATGCGCTGACCTTCCTCGCTGGCGAGCGTGCGCATCTGGAAGAGGCCTGGCCGGGCGACATCATCGGTCTGCATAACCACGGCACCATCCAGATCGGCGATACCTTCACTGAGGGCGAGAAGCTGCAGTTCCTCGGCATTCCGCACTTTGCGCCGGAAATGTTCCGCCGTGTGCGCCTGCGCGATCCGCTGAAGAGCAAGCAGCTGCAGAAGGGCTTGAAAGAGCTGTCGGAGGAGGGAGCGACGCAGGTCTTCATGCCGCAGATCAATAACGACCTCATTCTCGGCGCAGTGGGTGTGCTGCAGTTCGATGTGGTCGCCTTCCGTCTGCAAGAGGAATACAAAGTTGAGTGCGTGTACGAGGCTGTGAACGTATCCACCGTACGTTGGATTCATTGCGATGACGAGCGCAAGCTGGCAGAGTTCAAGAAGAAGGCGCATGACCAGCTGTCACTCGACGGCGGAGGCTACCTGACCTATCTGGCCCCGTCGCGTGTGAACCTGCAGATCATGCAGGAACGTTACCCCGACATTATTTTTTCACCGACACGAGAGCACTGATGCCGTACGCGCTGCGAGTGATTGGGCTGGCGCTGCTGGCCAGCCTGGGCTGGTGGCAGTGGCAGACAGATGCACCTGCCTTGGCGACCACGCCGCCCGTGGTCAAGCCAGTTGCTGTTGCGGTGATTGCCGAGTTGCCGGCCAAGCCGTTGCGTTTGAAGCTGAAAGACCCAGCCTGCCGTGGCCGTTGTGCCGAATTTGATTTTGATGCGCTGCAGTTCCCCGGCGCACCGGCGTTGACCGATGCCGTGCTGCTGACACTAGAGGCTGCGCCCGGCAAAAGCCCGGAGCAACGTGTGCTGAACTTGGGTAAAACCTTCATCAAGGAGGCGGCCGAGTTTCACGAGCCTTGGCAGCAAATCGTCAAGGTTCAGCAGCGGCCGGGCTTGCGCACAGTCGTGGTGCTGGATGTGGACAATTACAGTTATACCGGTGGGGCACATGGCATGAATGTGGTGTCTGCGCTGAACTGGGATACGAAGCTCCAGCGCGTGGTAACGCTGAAAGATTGGCTGCTACCGAATCAAGAGGCTGCATTCTGGCGTCAGGCGAAAGCGGCACATCAGCATTGGCTGAGCCAGCAACCGGATGCCAAGTCGCTTGCCGATGGCTGGCCTTTCGATAAGACCGATGTTATGGCCTTACTGCCTGCCGGCCTGTTTCTGAAGTATCAGCCATATTCCATCGGCCCGTATTCGATGGGCACGCCGGAAATCGTGATTCCCTATGAGCGCCTGACCGGCATTTTCAAGCCGGATTACTTGCCGCTACGCTGATGCTTTTCGACAGCCACTGTCATATCGATGCGCCGGAATTCGACGGCGATCGCTCGGCGGTGCTGTGTGCCGCAAGGCAGATGGGCATCAGCCATATTGCCGTTCCCGCATATCTGGCATCACGCTGGCATAGCCTTCTGAGGCTGTGTGATGACAGCACGCGCCAGCAGGATTGGCCGCTGCTATTACCGGCATTGGGCCTGCATCCTGTTTATTTGCTTCAACATGATGATGCCGATTTGTCGGCGCTTGCTGCACAGCTCAAAGACCCGAGTGTGATTGCGGTGGGCGAAATTGGCCTAGACAAGTTTTTGCCTGAGTTGGCCGAGCCGGTGCACTGGGCGCGGCAAGTGGCGTTATTCGAGGCGCAACTGGTGATAGCGCGGGAGCATGGTCTGCCGGTGATCATCCATGCGCGACGCTGTCATGCAGACATCGTGCGCTCGCTGCAGCGGGTGGGTCAGGTCGCTGGCGGTATTGTGCATGCGTATTCCGGCAGTGTGGAGGAGGCGTTGCAGTACCGCCGACTGGGCTTGCACCTGGGCCTGGGTGGGCCGTTGACCTGGCCGCAGGCTGTGCGCCTGCATCGCGTTGCGCGCGAATTGCCACGGGATGCTTTTGTGCTGGAAACCGATGCCCCTGATCTCGTGCCCTATGCGTACAGCGCTCATCATGCCGATGGCCGTGAGCGTCTGATGGGGGAGCGCGTGCGCAACAGCCCGGCGTTTCTGCCATCTGTGCTGACACAATTTGCGATGCTGCGAGATGAGCCCGAGGCCGTCCTAGCAGATCAGTTTTTCCGTAATACGGTGACGGCCTTGCATTTGCAAAGCCGTGTCACGATGAGATGAGGATGTGTTTCATGGGTCATGGATTCAAAAGTTTGTTTGTTCTACTGGTGATGTTGCTCGCGAGCTGCAAGCAGGTGCCCGTTGCGCCGGTTCTGCCTAAGCGCGAACCGGTGGTGGCATTGGTGCTGGGCGGCGGTGGCGCGAAAGGCTTTGCGCATATTGGCGTGATTAAGGTGCTCGAGTCGCATGGCATCCGGCCGCAGCTCGTGGTGGGCACCAGCGCCGGCAGTTTCGTTGGCGGTCTTTATGCCAGCGGGCTCAGTCCGTTTGGTTTGCAGCAGCTGGCCTTGAGTCTGGAAGAGAGCGATGTGCGTGATTTAACGCTGAGTCGCCAAGGCTTTCTGCTTGGTCAGAAACTGCAGGACTACGTTAATGCGAAGGTGAAGCAGCAGCCAATCCAGAACTTCCCGTTGCGTTTTGCTGCCGTTGCAACAGAGGCAGATACCGGGCGCAAGGTAGTGTTTACGCGCGGCAATGCCGGCCAGGCAATACGCGCATCCTGCAGTATTCCCAATGTGTTTGTGCCGGTGAACATTGCCGGCAAGGAATATGTGGATGGTGGTTTGGTCAGCCCGATTCCGGTTGAGACCGCGCGTGATCTTGGCGCGGATGTTGTCATTGCGGTGGATATCTCTGCGCGTCCTGTGGCGGGGCAGACCCGCTCAGCCTGGGCTTTGCTGGATCAGACTATCAACATCATGGGGCAGCAGGCGATTAATCGTGAGTTGCCGCTGGCGGATGTGGTGATCAAGCCACAGGTGCTGGGTGTAGGTACACTGGAGCTGGAGAGCAAGCATCAGAGCCTGCTTGAGGGCGAGCGTGCGGCGCAAACAAAGCTGCCGGCCATTCTGGCAGCTATCGCCAAAAAGCGTAGCGAGCTCAATCCGGTCGCGCCGGTCAAGTAGTGCTGAGCTGTGGCGAAAAGCTCTCGGCCACGGCGCGATCCCAGAACATCCGGTAAACCGGGTGTTCCGCTTTGCCATGGAGCAGGTCGCCCGGCTCTAGGTATTTGATGAGTGCTGAAACCAGCGCCACTTCATTGACCGAAATGCGCCGAACGAGATGATGGGGGCGTAGCTGATTCGGATGGCTCAGGCCGGCCGCCCCGGTAATTTCGCCCAGCGCCTTCATGGTGTTGTGGTGAAAGTGGTAGACGCGATTGCCTTTGTCATCCGGGTCTAGCGCGCGCTGACGCAGCCAGCTTTGTGTGGCGACGCCGGTTGGGCAGCGCCCGGTATGACAGGTTTGTGCCATCAGGCAGCCTAGCGCAAACATGAAGCCGCGCCCCGAGTTGCACCAATCGGCCCCAATCGCCAGCGTGCGAGCAATATCAAACGCTGAAACGATTTTCCCTGCCGCCCCAATCTTGATGCGATCACGCAGGTTCAGCCCGACCAGTGTGTTGTGCACCAGCGTCAGACCCTCATGCATGGGCGTGCCAATGTGATCAGTGAACTCCACCGGCGCGGCTGCCGTGCCGCCCTCGGCGCCATCCACCACGATGTAGTCCGGCGTGATGCCGGTCTTCAGCATGGCCTTGCAGATGGCGAAAAACTCCCAGGGGTGACCAATGCAGAGTTTGAAGCCGACTGGCTTGCCGCCCGACAGCTCACGCAATCTCGCGATGAACTCCATGAGCTCGATGGGCGTGTTGAAGGCCGAGTGGCTGGCCGGCGAGATACAGTCTTCACCTTCCGGTACGCCGCGTGCGGCAGCAATCTCCGCTGTCACCTTGGCGGCGGGCAGAATGCCGCCATGACCGGGCTTCGCCCCCTGGCTGAGCTTGATTTCAATCATGCGAACCTGTGGCAGACAGGCATTCTCGGCGAAGCGCTCCGGGTTGAAACTACCATCTGGGTGACGACAACCGAAGTAGCCGCTGCCGATCTCCCAGATCAGATCGCCGCCATGCTGGCGATGATACTGGCTGATCGAGCCTTCGCCGGTGTCGTGCGCGAAGCCGCCGAGCTTTGCGCCCTTGTTCAGTGCCAGAATGGCATTGGCAGACAGCGCGCCAAAGCTCATCGCCGAAATGTTGTAGAGCGAGAGTGCATAGGGCTGCTGGCACTGGCCCTCACCAATCATCACGCGAAAGTCAGTGTCCTTGATCTTAATTGCCCCGATGGAGTGATTGATCCACTCGTAGGAGTCGTCATAGACGTCGATCAATGTGCCATAGGCTTTCTTGTCGACGACGTTCTTGGCGCGCTGATAAACCAGCGAGCGCTGCGCCCGCGAGAATGGAATCGACTCGGTATCGGATTCGAGAAAGTACTGGCGTATCTCCGGTCGTATCGATTCAAAGAGAAATCGGAAGTGCGCCAAAATGGGATAGTTGCGGCGAACCGCCTGCGACTTTTGCAGGTAATCCCACAAGCCTAGTGCCGTCAGTGCCGCGCAAACCAGCAGTGGAGTGGTCGCAATGAGTGGATGCGTCCACCACAAAATCAGTGATGCCACAAAGCCGATGCTACTGGCCAGCCAAGTGAAATAGCGAAAGGGAATGAGGTTGCGGATTACACGCATGGCGATGGCGCTCCCTGATGGACGGCGGTGAGCTGTCCTAGGGAAAACGCTAGCATGAATCAAGGGGAAGGCCATGACCGCTGAGACGGTTGCTCAGCGGTCTTGGTCGGTCAATTCGCCGTGAAACGGCGGATTGTTAAGCGCTCAACGATGGGCTCAGATAACTTCCAGCGCCATCGCAACCGCTTCCCCACCACCGATGCAGAGGCCGGCCACACCACGGGTCTTGCCGTGCTGCTTGAGGGCGTGAATCAGCGTCAGGACGATGCGTGAACCGGTCGAACCAACGGGATGGCCGAGGGCGCAGGCACCGCCGTAAACATTGACCTTATCGTGCGGGATGTTGTGTTTCATCATCGCGGCCATGGTCACCATGGCGAAGGCTTCGTTGATTTCGAACAGATCCACCGAGTCAGCGCTCCAGCCGGTCTTGGCGAATAGCGTGGCAAAAGCACCAATCGGGGCAATGGTGAATTCGCTCGGGTCTTGCGACTGAGTCGAGTGACCCACGATGCGTGCCAGCGGTTGCAGTCCAAGCTCGCGCGCCTTGCTTTCCTTCATCAGCACCAGTGCCGAGGCACCGTCGGAAATGGACGAGGCGTTGGCGGCGGTGATGGTGCCATCTTTGGCGAAGGCAGGCTTCAGCGTTGGGATTTTTTCCGGGTTGGCGTTGCCGGGCTGCTCGTCGGTATCAACCAGCACTTCACCTTTGCGGGTGCTGACTGGCACAGCAACGATTTCGGCCTTGAAGTCGCCATTGGCGATAGCAGCGTTGGCACGACGCAGCGATTCCACCGCGAAGGCATCCATGTCGGCACGGCCGAGGCCCAGTGTGGTCGCCATGTCTTGTGCGAACGAACCCATCAGGCGACCGGTGCGAGCATCTTCCAGACCGTCCAGGAACATGTGGTCCATGATCTGGCCGTGACCCATGCGATAACCACCACGGGCTTTCGGCAGGATGTACGGTGCGTTGCTCATCGACTCCATGCCGCCCGCGACCATGATGTCGTTGGTGCCGGCTTTAATCAGGTCATGTGCCAGCATGGTGGCCTTCATGCCCGAGCCACAGAGCTTGTTGACCGTTGTGGCGCCTGCCGCTGCCGGGATGCCGGCTTCCAGTGCGGCCTGACGCGCCGGGCCTTGCTTGAGACCGGCGGGCAGCACGCAACCCATGATCACTTCCTGCACTTGCTCAGGCTGCACGCCAGCGCGCTTCAGTGCTTCACGAATACTGATGGCGCCAAGGGTGGTGGCTGTCACGCTGCTCAGATTACCCTGAAAGCCGCCCATGGGCGTACGTGCACCGTTAACAATTACGACAGGATCATGACTCATGTTTCTCTCCGGTTGCCGGCTGGCAGCGCATCAGGCGCCGCAGCACTTCTTATATTTTTTGCCACTGCCGCAGAGGCAGGGATCATTGCGTCCAATTTTCACGTCATTGACGATCGGCTTGGGCTTTTCGGACGGACCGCTGTGTAGCACTTCGCCATCGCGGAACAGCCAGCCTTTGTCGCTGCGCAGAAAGCCCGACACTTCGTGATGATGGTGTTTCACACCGCCCATCTCGTAATGAGCCTTGAATTCTACCAGACCGCGCTTGTCTTGTTCGCCACCGGCTTCGACTTGCACGATTTCCAGCGCTTTCCAGTCGGCTTGTTCAGCCCAGGCACGCATGGCTTCAAGGTCGCTGTTGTCGAGACCATCCTTGTGGGTGGAAGCAACAATAAAATCGATGTTGTGCTGTGTATAGGCGGTATATCGGGCGCGCATCAGTGCTTCAGCACTCGGTGCAGGGCTGCCGGCAATGATGGGGGCACAACAGGTTTCCAGTGACAGACCGGATCCGCAAGGGCAAGACATGAGTTTCTCCAAAAGACGGGCATGAAAAAGGGGTGCCGAAGCACCCCTTTTTTGGTGAGGCAGAAGCCTCAGCTCATTACTGAGCAGCCGGAGCCGGAGCAGCTTCAGCGGCCGGAGCAGCTTCAGCAGCCGGAGCAGCTTCAGCAGCCGGAGCAGCTTCAACGGCCGGAGCAGCTTCAGCAGCCGGGGCAACTTCAGCAGCCGGAGCTTCAACAGCAGCAGCTTCTTCCTTCTTTGCGCAACCAGCGATGGTCAGAGCAGCGGCAACAGCGGCCAGAACGGCGATTTTCTTGATCATCATGATAAAATTCTCTCTTAGGTTGGACTGGACTAGTCTATTTCCAGTCTGATGCAAGCCAAGGTTCATTGCGGCGAACGCTAGCCCTCACACCAGACGCAAACATATTAGCACTGGTTTTTTGACTTTGCATCCCGATTTTGTCAGACAAAGCTTGCCATCTGTCATCACGAAGGCTTACTTCGTATTTAATTGATGCCCGGTTCGGGTTTGCTCAGGGTCGCTGTAGATGGCACCAGACACGCCAATCCGACTGTGTCGAGCACGCGCCATTGCCTCATCAAGATGATTAAGCAACTGATCCAGAGCCATGGGTTCGCTCGGCAGCCAGGTAGCACCGATATGTGCCGTGGCTGGGCTTTGCTGGCTGGCCCGGGAGGCATGAAAGGTTTCCTGTAGATGGTGCGCAATCGGATCGGCCTGCTTGCTCGGGCAATCCAGCAGCAGAAATACAAATTCCAATGCACTGTAGCGCACCAGAATATCGCTACCGCGCAGGCGGGCGCGGGCGATCTCGGCAAATTCGCGACACAGGTCATCCTGCAGGACGGGGCTGGCTGTTCGGCCCGGTGTCAGGCCGATGGGCTCAATCACGATATAAAGCAGTGTTAGCGGCTGGAGTTGCCGGTGCATGAGCGGCATCAGCAACTCGGCGGCTGTGTAGAGCGCCGGGCGATTGAATAGCCCGGTCGTGTTGTCGCGGCCGGGGATATTCAGGCTCACATTCAGGTGCTGCCGCGCCAATTGAGCCATGACCAAGAGCAGTAGCATCAGCACCAGGTTTGCGATACCGGCCGTGATGATTTCCGGCCATGAGAGTTGTGCTTCGTTTTGTGCGCGCCAGATCATGGCAAGGGTTGTAATGCTGATGACGAAAAGCATCGACAACCCTTGTGCGCGTGGTGGCCAGCGCAGTGCCGCTAAGCCAACTATGAGTACGCCGAGCATGCCGGTTGGAAGGCTCGGAAGCGGATCATTGCCTAATTGCCAACCGAGGAGCAGCAAGTCGAGCCCGGTAATGAGGGCGGAGAGCCATTGGCGTGGCTGCAGCCGTGTCTCCAAGAGCGAAAGCAGGTATTGCAGCACGGCATAGCCCACCAGAGTCAGCAGGCTTGGCAGCAATGAGGCCAGTAGGCCGCCATTCGAGAACAGGGCGTAGCCTGCCAAGCCTAGTGTGGTCACCAGGCGTATGGCGCGCTGTTCGCTAAGCGCCATGACGGATGGAACGAGGCGAGGATCTATACAGCCGAAAGTGTGTCGTAGAGTATCTGTTGAGGAGGTCATGCGGGTGTTAGTCTCAAGGCTGGCCGAGAGCGCAGCATGGCGCAGCCAAAGGTTGATCAAGGCACGAGTATACCGATTTGCTATCGATGCTGAAGGGAGTGGCGATGACATTGCAGACGCAGCGTGAAGAACCGTTACGCGATGACGTAAGACGTTTGGGGCAATTGCTGGGCGAGGTTTTGCAGACGCAAGCGGGCTCGGCGTTTTTTCAGCAAATCGAGCTGGTGCGGCAATGGTCGCAACGCGCAGTTCAAGGCGATGCTGCCGCTCATGCGCAGCTATCTGCTTTCCTGCAACAGTCGGATGCTGTAACGCTGCGCGACGTGGCGCGAGCGTTCGGGCATTTTCTTAACCTGGCCAATATTGCCGAGCAATATCACCCGATCCGGCTGCGTCGAACCGGTATTGTCTCGACTGCCGCTGATGGCCTGCGTGCGCTGCTGAGGCGGGCGCTGGCACAAGGTATGAGTCGTGAAGCCATTCTTGCGGCGGTTCGTCAGCTCGATGTGGAGCTGGTGCTGACGGCACATCCGACCGAGGTGACGCGACGAACGCTGATGCAGAAGCAAGATGAGATCGCGCAGATCTTGGCTCAAATGCACGAGTCACAACTCACTGTCAGAGAGCGTAAAGGCGAGTGGGAGCGCTTGCGGCGTCGTATTGTGGCGGCGTGGGAAACCGATGAAATCCGTGGTCAGCGACCCACGCCTGTTGATGAGGCCAAATGGGGCTTCGCCACGGTGGAAAATAGTTTGTGGAAGGCGTTGCCGGCATGCCTGCGCGAGTTCGACGAATGTTTGCGTGATGTGCTGGGTGAAGGCTTGACGCTTGATGCCACGCCGATTCGTATCGGCTCATGGATGGGCGGAGATCGCGATGGCAACCCCTTCGTCACGCATCAGGTCACGGCCGAGGTGATCCTGTTGGCACGCTGGATGGCGTGTGATCTTTACTTGCGTGATATCGATACCTTGCGTGCGGAGCTATCCTTGTCGCGTTGTGGCGATGCCTTGCGCGCACAGGTTGGCGATGCGTCACGCGAGCCCTATCGCGACTGGCTGAAGCAGGTGCGCGGCCGTCTTCAGGCGACTCAGGCCGCAGCACTGGCGGCACTCGGGCGGGCCGACGCTGCCTTGCAAAGCGAAGCGGGCGATGCCATTGCCTATGCCACCGGTGATGAGCTGCTGGCTGACATGCAACTTTGCCATGATGACCTGCAGGCTGCCGGACTAGCGCTGCTGTGTGAGGGCGGGCTGAGCGATAACTTGCGCCGCATCGCGACCTTTGGCTTCGGCCTCATGCGCTTGGACATTCGCCAAGAGTCAACGCGTCATGTCGATGCGCTGGCCGCCATCACAAAGTACCTTGGATTGGGTGATTACGGCGCTTGGGATGAGCAACAGCGTCAGCAGTTTTTGCTGCAGGAGCTGGCGAGTCCGCGTCCGTTGTTACCGTTGTCGGCGTTATCAACAGATGTCGTGTCCGGCTTCAGCGACGAAGTTCGTGAAGTGCTGGCCACCTTCCAGTTGTTGGCCACACAACCAGCCGAGGCGCTGGGTGCTTATGTGATTTCCATGGCGCATCAGCCCAGCGATGTGCTGGCGGTGATGGTCTTGCAGCGCAAGGCCGACAGCCGGCACCCCTTGCGCGTGGTGCCGCTGTTTGAAACTTACGATGATCTGGCCCGCGCGCCATCCTGTCTGCGCTCTTTGCTGGCACTACCGATTTATCGCGAGTGCATCGGCAATCATCAGGAAATCATGATTGGCTATTCCGACTCGGCGAAGGATGCAGGCTTTCTGGCGGCCGCTTGGGCGCAGTATCAGGCTCAAGAGGAGCTAACGGCGATTGCTGCCGAAGCGGGTGTGAATTTGGTGTTTTTTCATGGTCGTGGCGGCAGTGTCAGCCGAGGTGGTGCCCCAACCGATCAGGCCCTGCGTTCGCAGCCGCCGGGCTCGGTCCGTGGTGCTTTGCGCGTAACCGAGCAGGGTGAAATGATCCGCATGAAGTTTGGCTCGCCGGCCATGGCGCAACACCATCTCATGGGCTACCTGAAGGCCACGCTGGAAACGGTGCTGATGCCACCGCCGCAGCCTGAGCCCGCCTGGCGTGAAGCCATGGCGGCGCTGAGTCAGCACTCCATGCAGCTTTATCGGCATCAGCTGCGCAATGATCCGCACTTCATTGATTATTTGCGCGTGGTCACGCCGGAGCCTGAACTGCAACTTTTACCGCTGGGCTCGCGACCAGCCCGGCGGCAGGTCGGCGGCGGAATTGCCTCGTTGCGAGCTATCCCTTGGGTTTTTGCGTGGACTCAAATTCGCCTGATGTTGCCCGCCTGGCTGGGTGTGGCGCCGGCCCTGGCGGCAGGTTCTGTGGCGACGCAGCGCGACATGCTGCAGCATTGGCCGTTCTTTGCCAGCCTCATCGACATGCTGGAGATGGTGTTGGCGAAGGCCGATGTGACCATCGCCAGTCATTATGAAAAGAAACTCACCAGTGATCCTGATTTGCAGGATTTAGGTGAGCGTTTGCGTGCTCAGCATCAGGACTTACTAGCACAGCTGACGACCTTACAGCAGGGGCCGAGCTGGGCGGAGCGTAATGCGGTGCTGGCGCAGTCCATACGTTTGCGCTCACCGTATCTGTTGCCGTTGCACTGGTTGCAGGCCGAGCTGATGCAGCGCCGGCGAGCCTTACCGGTGGCGAATTTCGAGGCAGAAAGCGTGCGCCATGACCGGGCTCTTATGGTGACCATGACCGGTATTGCCGCAGGGATGCGTAATACTGGTTGATGTATTGAGGTTGAGGTGCGTTGGCGCGTGCGTTCAGATGCCGAACAGAAAGCGCGCGCCGACCAGCACCAGCAACACGGCAAAGGCGCGTTTGAGCTGCTGTGCCGGTAGGCGATGGGCCATCACGGCCCCGCCATGTGCTGCCACCATGCTGGTGAGTGCGATGCCGGCGAGGGCAGGCCAGTAAATATAGCCGGTGCTGCCCGCCGGCAGTTCACTCAGCCCCCAGCCGCTGTAGATGAAGCCGATCATCCCCGCAATCGCGATGGGAAACCCGCAAGCCGCTGCTGTGCCGACGGCACGACGCATAGCCACGCCCTGTTTGACCAGATACGGCACCATTAGGCTGCCGCCACCGATGCCGAAGATAGCCGATGCCACGCCGATGACTCCACCCACGGCATTGAGCTGCGTGGCCGTTGGTGCAGGTGCATCAGCGGCAATTGGCTTGTTGCCACGAAACATCTTCAGACCGGTCCAGACGGCGAAAATGCCGATAACGATTTGCAGCGTGCGTGCCGGCAGCGCGTGTGCAATTTGTGCGCCCAGCAATGAGCCGATCACCAGGCCCGGTGCCAGACGCTTGAACAGCTCAACATCGACGCCGCCTTGCGCATGATGTGTGCGCACCGAGCTGATTGAGGTCAGCACGATACTGGCCAGTGAGGTACCGACCGCTAGATGCGTAAGCACCGTTGGCGATACGCCCAGCGCCTCAAAGCTGAAAATCAATGCCGGCACTAGCACCATGCCGCCGCCAATGCCCAGTAAGCCGGCCAGAAAGCCCGCCAATGCCCCGGTGGCAGCGAAAATAGCTAGGCTTGTCAACATCGTGTCATCTCCAAAATTCATGCTCTGTGTTATTGCAAACAGGCGCAGCAGTTTCACCAAACTGTCACCGACTTGTCACGGCTCTTGCATCTGCGCCACGCAAACTGCCTGCATGAAAACACAAGCAAAGAGCCAAAACATGAGTGATGCCCAGCAGAATCTGAGTTCAGCCACTGCCGTATCGTCCCTGTTCAATTATGCCGCCGAAGGCATTGCGCCACAGCGTCAGAAACCACGCTTGGAAGCACGATTTGCGATCAATGCCGACATGCTTCTTGCCGCTCAGCGTCTGCGCGCAGAGATCTTTGGTGCCGAGTACGGTGTACAGTTTGA
>JACCDZ010362665.1_pt1 | contig 21443 bp, 19 predicted proteins | sample 7449551 | NCBI WGS metagenome assembly JACCDZ01 (sample SAMN15323452, study PRJNA562643) | freshwater metagenome | isolation source: river surface water | place: USA:Blue River Watershed | collected 2017-08-18
CTAGTCAGCGAGAAGAAACTCGACAAATAATTATCGGTATTAGCAGATAAATCAGTAATGGCGGATTAATTATTTATCCGCCATTACTGCTTTTCTAATGGTTGGATTTATTTAGTTGATCCACCGCCAGCGCCAGGAACATGTAATTGGCTTCTCCGCCACCCATTACATATTCGGTTTGTTGCCAGAAGAAGGGCCAGATTTTTAATTCGGGTAGATCCGGGCGAATTAATGCTGTGCCGGAAATTACGCCGCCGGGAATGTAAGACCAGTCGGCGCGGTTTACTCCATAAGCGACTGTGGCTGAATTTGCGCCCACACCTGAGGCAAAACTTTGGGTGTTATCGCCTGGGTGCACGCCCAATACAAAATTCAGCGCATTCACGTAGGAATCAGTACCGGTGAATTGCGGCCAGGATTTGTGGAAAAAATATTGTTTAACACCGAAATCCTGAATGCTCCAGCCCGCGCCCCAAATATTAGGTTTGTATGGTACACCGTAGGGCGATTCGGTTTTAGCGCGTTCACGCACGGTTTTTTGATAATTTTCAACCGCACTATTAATCGCGCCGGTAAATTTTTCATCGTTAATAGATGGCATTACCCGGCCAATTGCCCAACCGGTTTTTTCAATTTCTGCCACTATATTTTGCTGCAAGCCAATTAATTCCTTGCGATAAACATCGCTATTGGTCGCCAGAATTAATTCAGCCAAAGCAAATACGCGCACATCCTGTCTTTTGGTATTAGGAGCGGCGATGCGATACAAATTTTGCGCCGCATCCAGGGCGTCTTTTGCCATTTGCGGATTGTAGGTTTTTAATACGCGCGCCGCTGCCGCTAAACCCGCCGCTACATCTAGCTCACGCTCGGGATTGTCTTCGGTAAATACCCAGCGATCATCCGGCGTGCCGGATTTGCCATTTTTTACGTCGCCTTCTTTAAGTGATGGGTCATAGGGCAAATTATCGGTTTGCACCATGGCATCACCCAGTAACACATATTGGCGAACCGTCGGTTCAATAATGCCGCGATACAAACGGCCCATGGCCTTGTAGCCACCCAGCACACTCAGCAAGCCGTGTTCGATTTGTTGCAACGCATCGTTTTTGCCATCGGCAACATGAATTTCAACCAGTTTTTTATCCTGATCAATTAAAGTTGCATCGTGATTCAATCCAAATTCTTCCACCATAGTGGCGAGCAGCCACACAGTGCCCATTTGCGATTCTACGCGCAGGTCATAATCGCCCGCATCGTGCCAGCCACCCGCATTTAAACCAGGAACCCTTTCACCCGGCTTGAATTTAGTGCGCGTACTGCCGTCAGAAATATAACCGTCGATATGATTAAAATTGAGCGGCATCATGCGCGCATCATCCTGGTGATCCAACCCATGCCACACACGATACTTTTCATTCACGCGCATATGGCACATCTGCACGGGTAAAAAATATTCCAGCGTCGGTTGCCAGGCGTGGCGCGATAGCACATCGTCGCCGATTTTAAACGCGTGCGAGGTTTTATCGCGGTAACTGATTTGATACATGCCTGGCGTTTTGATATCGGAGAAATCGTAGGTCATGTATTGGTAGCGCAGGAAATTGCCCCAAGGTTTTACTTTGGCCTTTTTAACTTCTGTTTTTCCATTTTCCGACAGTCGATAAATTTTTATTTCGGACGCTTTGGTATCGCGTTTGTCTTGCTCGATGACGACCTGTTTGGTTTGTGCCGTACCGTAACCCACTTGTGATACCTGAATCACCGGATCATAGGTCCAGTTTTTAATCACATGTGGCGTTACCACCCATTCCAATGCGCCTTTGGTTTTTTCTGCCGGAATAACACCGCGCACTATGTACCAACCGTTATTGTGATTGGCGCGGCCATCCCACAATTCCAATTCGCCGGTTTTACTTTCAATGGTCATGCGCTGTTTGTCCGCATCGGGCGCGACAATTAATTTTTTCCCCGTCGCCAGCGCCGCCGTTAAAAACTCGCCGTGAGGATTCACCAATGGGCCGTTGGGTTGCTGCGGAAAAATACCGCTCTGTTCATCCAGCAGCCAGGATTTACCAAAAAACTCCCCCGGGAAAATTTCAAAGTTAAAGCCAATTTTTCCCACCCACTCTTGCGGCAAGGGCTTTTCCAAATCCACACTGATTTTAAATTGGTTGTCTTTCAGCGCGGTCACATTGACCTGATAGGTAAATTTTAAATCCGGATAAATAATCGGGTTAAAACCTTTGCGATCTTTACTTGGGTCCGGGTAGGAAAGTGTCTGGCTAATTGTCTGTGTTTTTTTATCAACGGTTTGCTTGCCACCCACCGGCATGGGCGACCACTGGCCCGGGGAAATTTCCAGGCGCAAATCGCCATTGGCGGCCACCCGACTGCCATGTTGGATTACCGTTACCCCGGTTTGATGGCCATCAGGATAGATATCGCTAAACACAGTGACATTTAGTCCCCGCATTTCAAAATAATCCTGATTATTCAGAGCTAACGTATCCGCCCAAATGAGGGGGGCGGAAACGATGCTCGCCATCAACAAGGCAAGGGCCGATTTTTTCAAGGCAGGTATTTTCATTTAAATTGTCTCGAGCTGTTTTTGTTATGTGTATCTACCAATCATAGCAACTGGCATACAAGTCAGGCATCGCAGAGAATAAACCTGGCTCAGCGCACGAGCACACTCAAATTTGTGGATATATGTTAAATAGTGTTAAAGCAAAAGTTGCTGTTACACCAGATTATTATTGGTAAACCACATCTTTATAGGCGGGCGCCAACAGCGCCAGCAACCGGTTTTGAGTCGCTACCGGAACACCGCGTTTTTCCATCGCCAGAATCAGGTCATCCACTATCGCGTTAAATTCGGTGTTGGTGTAGTTGTGGCCCGCATGGACCTGCTGCATATTTTCATTGTTGTAATCGCAGGGGCCACCAGAAAGCTCACAAATGTAATCGCTCAAGCCTTTTTTAAAGTGTTGCATATTTACGCCCTTGTAACGCGGCTTCACGCGTTCGTCTTTAGCGATAACAAAAATTAATTCACGTACAATATTGTCTATGCCTTCGTATTGGCCAAGCTCGTCATAGAGGGATTTTTTTGTACCATTAGCGCAAGCGGCAAGGAACAGTGCCGCTATTAGACTGGCAATCATTAACCCGTGTGTGCGCATGGCTAAAAACTCCCTTGAACGGATAGGTACCAACCTGTCTGGTCTTTAAACGTGGCAACCTCACCGAGATCCACCCAAGCGGCAACCACAGCAATATTGCGCGAGGGAAACCAGCCGACAAATGCTGTTTGCCAATCGTCCTCTTTTATAAATGAAAGGTTGTTGGGTTTTTGGCGATATTCAGTTCCCAGTAACCAATGTTTATTCAACAACAGGCCGGCAGAAATTTCCGGTAGAACTTCTTTATCATCATTTTTATCGCCACCAAAGCCTACTAACCCGGTTTGATTGGCATTGGTGTAACGCAAATTGGCATTGAGTAATAGATTGCGGTTAAACAATCCACCAAGAAAAACCTTGGTTGCAGTTACATTAATATCAGTCCCCGAATCGCTTTTTGCACCGACTGCACCGGGCACCAAAAAATCCAGATTTTCTTTGTGCTGCACGGCCACACTAATTTGCGGAATCGGCGTATAAATTAAATCGCCCACCACACGCAGTTTGGCCGAATAAATTCGCTGGCTGATTGAATCGGTTGGCAAGCTCAATGCAGCGGTAAGTGAATCATGAGTGAGTTTTTGTTGTGCGACCGACAATTCCAGACGATTGCGCCAGCTCCAGCTTGCGCCAAATACTTCAAGCTGATAATCGCCAGTATCCACATAACTCGCAAACGCAGTACCGCCCTGCTCCTCCTGCGCACCATAACCAGAGATAACCGCCATAGGCACTATGCCGCCACCCGCTGGGCCTTCAATCGTTGAAGCTCCACCCGTTACCAGCAAGCGGCTACGCGATATTTTTTTATCGCTCTCTAACGTCGCCGCGGAAACACTGGTGGTGAAACACAGTAAAGCAATTAACCCGCCGATGTTCATGTTGATTACTCCACTAACGCACTTCACTTAATCCACCTCGAGTATTTACTCCACCAGCTCCGCCAGATACTGGTGCACCCATTGAATAAAATCCCGCGCGGGTAACGGCTTGCTATAGAGATATCCCTGGGCTGTGTCACAGCCATAACTTTTTAACAGTGACTTAATTTCTTCTGACTCTACACCCTCGGCAGTAACACTCAACCCGAGCGTATGCCCTAAATCAATCGTGGAGCGAACAATCAATTGATCGTCGGCACTGGTGGTGAGATTTAAAATAAATGATTTATCAATTTTCAACTCGGATACCGGTAGCTTTTTCAGCTGCGATAGCGAGGAATAACCAGTGCCAAAGTCATCAATCGATAAAGTGATGCCAAGGTCGCGCAAGCGTTGCAAATTGTGCAGGCATTTATCGGCTTCGCCCATAATGGCGCTCTCGGTGATCTCCAGGTATAGATTTTTTGCGGGGACACGATTAACTTGTAGCAACTCGGCGACATAGGCCGGTAAGTCATCGACTAATAAATCCAGCGCCGATAAATTCACTGAACAAGTGAGTTTAATGCCTTCATCAAGCAATTGACGCAGTTGAGCAATTGCTGTTTTCAGTACCCAGCGCGTGAGCAAGGTGATTTGCCCGGAACTTTCAATCACACCGATAAATTCATCGGGTGGTACGAAACCCAGTTCCGGGTGACGCCAGCGCACCAATGCTTCAGCGCCTAGCAAATCCGGTTGCTCCAGATTTATTTTAGGCTGGTAATACAAACTGATATAGCCCGCCGCCAATGAAGGCTCGAATTCACGAAACAAATGCAAGCGGCGCAAATATTTTTCATCCCACCCCTGTTGATACCAACAGCTCCGCTGCTCGCTGGCCCGACCTTCATTGAGCGCCAGGGTGGCGCGACGCAACAAAGACTCGGCATTTTCTGCATCCGCCGGATAATGTGCCGCACCTATGTTGACTTCGATACTCAACTGAATACCACTAACCATCAACGGTGTTTTAAAGGCGCTGTGAATCAACTCAATAAATTCATTAACCACCACTTGATCAGGTGACATAAGGATTGCGACGAATTCATCACTACCGAAACGTAACACATCGCCATGCGTTAATATTCGCTGAATTTTTTGCCCCACTTCGCGCAATACCGTATCACCAATCTCCTGGCTCATTTCGTCATTAATTTGACCGAAATTTTTTATATCGATAACCAGCAGGGAAATTCTTTCTTTCAGCACACCGGCGCGCGCAATCGCATCTTCCAGTTCCGGCAAAATGCGCAGGCGATTGGGCAACCCAGTGAGAGGATCATGTTCTGATTGATAGAGCACTTGTTGCTCGCGCTCACCGATGGCTTTTTGCATACTGATAAATGCATGCGCTAAATCACCGAGTTCATCATTGGATTTCACTGCAATCGGCGTAGTGTAAAAACCCGCAGCAATACGCCGTGCAATATCAGCTAAAATGCTAACGGGCTTGGTGACACTGCGCGCTAAAAATAGCGCAGCAACGGCAGCCAACCCGGCGAAAGCCAGTGCAAGAATAAACAGCTGTACATTTAATTTGGTATAAGGCGCGAGCACTTTGCTGAGAGGGACCTGCAGTAATGCAAATAGATGGGTATTTTGGCGCGCGGCAGGAACCGCGAGGGTCATGAGTTCATCGTAAATAAATACGTCGTCGGTTTTTTGTTGGTTATCCAAATTTTTTATTAATTGAACCTGTTGTTCGTGAGTGAGGGTACCACTTAAGTACCGAAATTCTTTTTCTTTGGAATCCACAAACGACACTTCCAACCCCGTAAGCCTCTGCAAGTCATCACTGAATTCCTTTTTTATCTCAAAACCCATACCTGCGAAGCCAATAACCACCGGAGCTTTTACCGAAAACATGACAAACTGGTACGCCCGGCCATTGGCGATGATGATATCGTAGGCTTGACCGCGTTGCGTAACTTGTTCTTTAAGTACAGAAAACTCATCAACAATTTGCACACCAAACGCTTGGTCGCTAGCAATTAATTTTCCATCACTGGTAATTAATACGCCCATATCTGCCTTCACCCGCGCAGAGTGATTCACTAACGCTGACACTATGGTGTTTTCATCATTGGTGGCAACCGCATCTTTAAATCCGAAATCTTCGGTCAGTACTTTTACCGAGAGCGCGAGTTGTTCTACATTTTTTTGCATCAAGCGACTAAATAGTTCGCCGCCCGCCAATAATTCAGTCCGCGCATTTTGGGTGACGGCTTTATTGATTGCCACGCGCGTGGCGATATAGGAAATGGCCTCCAGAATGACCACCAGGCCAATCAAAAATACCAACAGTTTGAGCAGGTAACTAAATCGTGGCATTGTATTGTCCATTCCAGGGGCCATTCTAGGTATTACTTGTCATAAATGCCTTGTAACAACGGTCAGGTAACGCAACCCGGTGAAGGCTGTTTGATTAAAACAGATCGGAGAATTCGTCATCCAATTTGCTGGTTTTGGCTTCCGATAAATTGTCGAGCACACGTGAATCCTGTTTGGTTTCATTTTCCGTCAATTGCACACTGCTCACCGGGTAATTGCTATTCATGCGCGGATGATAAATCTCCAACTGATATTTTCCCGCGGGCACCTGGCTGATGCGCGCCATACCTTGCGCGTCGGCCACGGCGAAATAGGGTGTGTCCACCACAAAGATGTAACCCACCATGGAGTCGTGGATATTGCAGCCCAACACTACGGTGCCCGGCTTATCAAATAACACTGGCTCAGCGGTCATTCCGTGGTACAAACGCAGCTCAAATTTTTTGGCGGGAGAAAACGAATAGACATGATGGCGAATATCATCGCTATTAGGAAAACGCACCAGAGTGTTTACCCGCACCGCCATTACGCCCGGCACAAATTGTTTGTCGATTTGATCAATGACGACTGTCGGTGTATCTGTATATTGATTTTTTTGCACAGGCACCAGCGCCACCACAGCATCGGACTGTAAATTGCCTTTGGTATCTTTCACCACCAAAGAAAACTCTGCCGCGCCCACGGAAATGGAGAGCAACATTAATACGACCGGCACGAAAACCCGCCGGCACTGCAACAATAATTTCATCGGATAGGTCCTGTGACAACAATTCTTGTTACTTCAGTTGGCAACGATTTCTGCCAGACGATTTCGCGCTATAGAGCGCCTGATCTGCCCGTTCAAATGCCGCTTCCAGATCATCACCGGATTTAAATTCGGTGAGCCCGACAGAAACCGTGATGGTGATCGGTTGGTCTTTGTAATTAAAGGACGCGTTGGCGATCGACTCACGCACTTTTTCCAGTACCGACAACGCGGTTTTGCTATCGGTTTCCGGCATTAACGCAACAAATTCTTCACCGCCATAACGACAAAAGAAATCGACTTCGCGCAAACGCTTGGCAATAGAACGACCGATTACTTTAATCACCCGATCACCTGCTTGATGGCCAAAAGTATCGTTAATGCGCTTGAAGTGGTCTATATCAAAAATAGCCACACTTAAAGGCCGGCCATAGCGCTGCCAGCGCTGCCCTTCTGCGGTGGCGCGCTCGTTATATGCTTCGCGATTGGGTAATTCGGTGAGCGGATCCTGTAAAGCTTTTTTCCGGTGCTTTTCCAGAGTGGTGCGATTTTTTTCCGCTTCCACTTCCATGGTTTTGATTTTGGCGCCCAGGGTTTCCAGTTGCTGCGCCAACTGCTGTTGGGCGTGGTCACCGTGTTGGTATGTATCCAGCGCCTGGCGAATATTACCCAGTTGCGATTTCACCCGGTCTTTTAACTGGTTGAGGTCAGTGGCGGTAGCGGCGGAAGATTCCAGCTCGCCCATTTCGCGCATCATGTCGTCCTGCAATTTGCGCGATACCTCGCGCTCATTTTGCGAATGCTTCACCGCGCCACCCAGCACCGCGTAGATCTCTGCAAGTTCCAGATTGACGTTTTTGAGGTAACTGGCAAACGCTTGGTTGTCGGCGAGATAGGCTTCCATTACCAAATCGCGAATAGTTTTCAGGGTCGGTACCAGCAGCTCGGGCGCCATACCTTCCGCCAGTTTGGCACTAATCCGGCTAACCCGGGTTTTAATGGCCGCCTCATTCTCCAGGCTGCAGAGAAAATCTTTAAGAACGCCGGCGATTTGCGCTGCCAGCGCAGCATTCTTATCGTCCTGCCGTGCCGGAGTTTCAACAGCAGGAGCTGCAGATTCAGGGACAGCACGCGCAGTGGTTTCGATGGCGGGAGCGGCAGCCTCGCCCGGTAACGGCAAGCTGACGATGAAGTCTTCCTCCTCAACAACTTGCCCCGCAGGTTTGCCCTGGTCTGCGGTTTTGGTGCCGAGCAGCTTGCCCAAGAAGCCTGTCTTCGGTTGCTCAATTTCTGCCAGCGCCTGCTGCTGGATGCGCGCCAACTCCTGTAACAAAGCCGGGTATAGACGTATTTTTTTGCTGCGCTCAGGCAGTTGGCTTAAATAACTATCCAACTCTTTGGCGGTGCCCTTGGGCAACTTGAGCGACTGCAGGGATTTGACTAATTCCGTCAGCGCGGTGCGAACATCCAGCCCCGACTGATCCCGGTGAGATTCAAATGCCAACGCCGCTTTTTCTACTTGTTCCAGGGTTTGGCCAATCGTGAGAGCGTTAAACTCCCCACGCAAGTTTTCGCGCAGGCGCAACAAAATGGTATCCAGTGCTTCGTCCTGGCCATCAGCCGCAAGGCTGACGCGTACTAATGCACTGCGCAATATCTCCTGTTGGCGGGCGGACTTTTTCTCTAACTGCTCCTGCTCATCCAGAGCACCAAGATATTTCTCCCGCCAGTTATTTTTATCGCCTGAATTGACCGTCATACGCTGTTTGCACGCCCGCTAGCTCACTGTAAAGGTAAGAGTGAGTATAGACAGGGAACCGGACTTCTATGGCTGGCGGCTATAAAAACACTGGAAAAAACAAAGCCCGCCGCTGGACAGCGGCGGGCTTTGTAAATAACGGTACAGCGGGGGAAATTATTTCTTCGCTGCACGCTCTTTGGCGATCAGGAAATCCACCACTTTCAGCATTTCTTCATGGCCGCCGGTCAAGCGAGAGCTGACGCGATACTTGCCATTCACCACTAACTCGGGGGTGCCGGTAACCTTGTATCCACGCGCGCGCGCTTCCGCTTGTTTAATCTGACTGGTTACACCAAAGGAATTGTAGGTGCTGATAGCCTTAGCCTTGTCCACACCGTAGGTAGCAAAGAAATCAGCCCATTCTTCAGCTGTAGAAAAGTTTTTGTGTTCCATATGCATAGCGTTAAACACTGCCATATGGGTTTGCTCTTTTACTTTCAACGTTAATGAGGTGTAGTAGCCACGAATCAAAGGCTCCATACCTGGGTTCCACATCGCATGAGTTTGCACCAGGTACACATCCGCCGGCATTTTCTTTTCCCAAGCTTGCAATAACGGCTCAAAGTGGAAGCAGTGCGGGCAGGAGTAGGCGAACACTTCGGCTACTTCAATCTTGCTGGGGTCAGCGGTGCGCACCGGAGTCTCCAACACCACATAGTGCTGGCCTTCCAGATATTCGCTCGACTTTTCCTGGGCGCAGGCGCTCAGGGAAAAAACCAGGCCCAGCAGGGCAACCAAAATACGCATAAACGCTCCTCAATCTTTTATTGTGTAATGTTAATGGTGTAAGTATCAGGGGAATTCTGCCTGATTAGTCACACAGGTGCCCGGCAAGTTCCCCAGTTGGCCCGGATTTTCCAGCGCCGGCCCTCATCTGTAAAGAGCAGACACAAAAAAGGCGACCGAAGTCGCCCTTTTTATCGCCCTGCACACAGTTATTGCTTAGTTCAAACCAGCAATGTAGTTAGCCAGTGCAATAATTTCAGCATCGCTCATCTTGTCCGCAACGGAGCGCATGATTGACTGATCGCCGTCATTCTTGCGGTCGCCAGCGCGGAACGCGCGCAGTTGTTTTTCAATGTACTCTGGATGCTGACCACTCAGGCGCGGGAAGCCGGCGGGGATATTGCCCTTGCCATCCGGTGCGTGACAGCCAGTACAGGCAGGCACACCGGTCGTTGGATTGCCGGCACGATAGGTGCGCTCACCCAACTCCAGACCATCTACCTTAATACCTGAGTTAACCTGCACTTCAATTTTCTTGGAACCGGACAACTGGGTAGTCTGGGCGGCAAAGTGCGCGGCCAAGTCTGCCAGATCCTGCTTGGTCATTTTGGCGAGCAAGCCGGTCATTTCTGCCACTTTACGGCCAGTCACTTCTTTCTTGGCCGCGTCAGCTTCCAAGTCCCACGCCTGGATATCTGACATTTGCTTCAACAGGTATCTCTCGCCCAAGCCAGCCAATTTAGGGAAGGTTCCAACCATGCTGTTGCCGTCAGCGCCGTGACAAGCGCCACAAACCGCTGCCTTGGTAGCGCCTGCAGCAGCATCTCCAGCAGCCATTGCGCCCTGGGCTACAGCTACCAAACCCAGCGATAAAAGTGCATTTCGTACGATATGTTTCATTGGCTAACCCGATTTGATCGATGAATCTGATTGTTATGCGTGCGTCTTTATATAGCAGCTATGCACGGTAATGAGGTTTTAAATTCGCTTAATTAGAAGCTGACAAGCTACAATTCCCCCCTATTCCGCCGTAATTCCGCCAGTTGGCGCGCACCGCAGCCGGTAAAAGCGGCGGCATTATATTACCAACGCGGTAATAACACACTATTTTGAAGGGTTATTATCTTGACCGAGATCGTATTTACCAAGGCTTATTTTTCCACCAGCGCCCCTAGTATCCGCGAGTGCCCCCCTGAAGTCGGCTATGAAGTCGCTTTTGCCGGACGCTCCAATGCGGGTAAATCCAGTGCCATCAATGCCTTAACCAACCAAAAACTTGCGCGCACCAGTAAAACCCCGGGGCGCACCCAACTGATCAACTTCTTTAACTTGAGTGATACCCAGCGACTGGTCGACTTGCCCGGCTACGGCTACGCCAAGGTATCGCGCGAACAAAAAGAGAAATGGCAACGCGACCTGTCCGAATACCTGCAAAAGCGCCAATGCTTGAAAGGATTAGTGCTATTGATGGATATCCGCCATCCACTACAGGAATTTGATACGACTATGCTCGACTGGGCCAAGCGGGGTCATATGCCCGTGCATATCCTGTTAACCAAGGCCGATAAACTCAGCCGCAGCCAATCCATGAATAGCTTGTTTGCCGTAAAAAAGGAATTGAAACAACTGGGGTTGGACAAATCTACCAGCATCCAGTGCTTCTCGGCCCTTAAATATGCTGGCCTGGACGACCTGAAAGCCAAATTGCAAACCTGGCTGGCACCAGAGTCAATCGCGCCAGAACCTGAACAGGAAGCGCAATAAAAAAATCCGATGATTTGGGTAAATCACCGGAAAAAACTGGCACCCTTGGGGTGATGCCAGATGGGCTTAGGTCAGACGACCAAGGACAAGACAAAACATTCAAGCGGGATAAATTAGCTGAGCGCCCTTTTTCGGCAAGGGTCCGCATCAATCAACTGTAACGTCTGACCAGAATCACCAGTAAAAAGTTCTGGAGCAAACGTAAATCTTTGTAACTGCAACAGTTTTTGCACAATTCAGAGTGACAGTAGAAATTCCGGGCAAAAAAAACCCCGGAAATCCGGGGTTTGCTTAGCATTTAAAAACTTCGCTCAGCTGGCTTAAGCGCCATTAGGGGAGGAGTTAGCTCATGATCGTAAAACACACATTACTAGGACCCGGGCGCTTCCAATTAAGTTCAATCTTTTTACAAAAAAAGTTGCACAATTTTTTGTTAATTATTAATTCCCTTAAAAATCAACGATTTAATTGGGTTTCTCCACACCGACTCGTGCATTATTTAGCTTTTGATGATGGCGAGGGCTGTATCTGGGGCGCCTTTTCGTCCAACAACTCCATGAAATCCATCGCCGGAGGGACCTCCAAGTCACGCACGAGCGGATTTTGCAGGTGAACAATCCTGCGACCTTTCAACTTTGCATAATCCAGACTGGCTTGGTAATAGCTCTTCCACAGGGATTGCAAGGATCCGTCACTAAAGGCGCGCTTCAATCCCGCTTCAATTCGCGCCTGCGCAAGCGTGCTTTTGGCATTGAAGTAAAAGAATCGTGGTAAGGGGTATACCAGCATAAATTGATCATCGAGCATTAAATTATCCAAATGACTGAATTGCTCAGCTTCTCCCAGGACCTCATTCACACCCCGGCAAAAAAAATCGACGCGCCCACCAATTACCATTAAAAAAACAGCATCGTAATTATCAATCTCACGCACCTTGAGTCCATTATGGCGAAAAATAATGGTATCCGCCCAACCCACACCATGCGCAAAAGTGTAGGGCAATAGATCCTTCAAGGTTTTAACATCAAGGCCGGCGGCCTTGAGCTTGGGATTGATGAAACAGACACGATAACCAAGCACGCCCAAATCCACTGGAAAATTAATAAACGTTAAATTGCCATTACGCGCTAACGATTGCTCATAGCTGGTTTCAATGACCAAATTGGGATAGCTGTCATCCACCAGCGCCTTGAGTGCGCGGGCGTAATTGCGCGGAGGTATGGGGTTAAGTCGATAATCACCGTAATCCGCCCGGGTTTTTTCTAATGCGAGCTGCAAGAGCGCTGTGCTGTATTCGTGATGAGTATCACCGGGCGCATAAGGCGAGCGATGACTGACAACAAATTCGGCCCACGCCGACGTTGTTGCCAACCACAATAATGGTATTAACAACAAGGTTATTATTTTTCGCATCAACAACAACTCCCTCTCCTGAGTAATCTATGTGAGAGCCCTACATCCTAGTAAGCATAGCAACGGTTTTAATGAGCTTGGTCCCAATTATTCCCTACGCCAGCTTCCACCAATAACGGAACCTTGAGATTGGCGGCAGCCGACATACGCTCGATTAACCCGGAGCGCACCTGATCCAATTGCGCCTCAGCGACCTCGAGGACTAATTCGTCGTGTACCTGCATAATAATTTTTGCATCGAGTTTGGTTTCATCTAACCAGGCCTGCACTTTAATCATCGCCGATTTAATAATATCGGCGGCGGTACCTTGCATAGGGGCGTTAATGGCCGTGCGCTCGGCCGCCATCTGCAGGTTTTTATTCTTGGCGTTAATATCCGGCAAATACAAACGACGACCAAAAATAGTTTCCACATAGCCCTGCTCATGGGCAAGTGCACGGATATTATTCATGTAACGCTGTACGCCCGGATAGCGCTCAAAATAACGATCGATATATTGCTGCGCTTCATTGCGCCCCAAGTGCAATTGTTTCGCAAGACCAAAAGCCGACATGCCGTAAATCAATCCGAAGTTAATCGCCTTAGCACTGCGGCGCATTTCATGTGTCACAGCGTCAAGTCCCACACCAAAAACTTCTGCCGCTGTTGCACGGTGCACATCCAGTCCTTTTTCAAATGCACTTAACAAACCCGCGTCATCGGACAAATGCGCCATAATGCGTAACTCGATTTGCGAATAATCAGCAGCAACCAATTTATAACCGGCGGGAGCAATAAATGCCTGGCGAATACGGCGCCCTTCTTCAGTTTTAATCGGAATATTTTGCAAGTTGGGATCTTGCGAAGACAAGCGCCCGGTCGCCGCTACCGCCTGATGGTAGCTGGTATGGATGCGACCTGTGCGCTTGTTGATTTCGAGCGGCAATTTATCGGTGTAAGTCGATTTTAATTTCGCCAGGCCGCGATATTCCATCAGTACTTTAGGCAACGGATAATCCAAAGCCAGCTCTTGCAAAACCTCTTCCGCTGTCGATGGAGTGCCAGTCGGCGTTTTTTTAATAATGGGTAATTTTTGTTGCTCAAATAAAATCACGCCCAACTGTTTGGGCGAACTCAAATTGAATTCCTGCCCTGCAATCTCATAAGCCTTGCGCTCTAACTGGGTTAAACGCTCGCCCAGCTCTACACTGTGTTGGCCCAATAATTTTGCATCTACCAGGGCGCCGTTGCGCTCAATGTGCGACAGCACTGGCAACAACGGCATTTCAATAGATTGAAATACTGATTTCAGACTGGTTACTTTTTCCAGCTGCGGCCAGAAATATTGGTGCAGTCGCAAAGTGATGTCGGCATCTTCAGCTGCATAGTGACCGGCATCCTCTATTTTTAATTGATTAAAACTGAGCTGTTTGACGCCCTTGCCGGCAATTTCTTCAAAGGTAACGGTTTTGTAGCCGAGATAATTTTGTGCAAGGTCATCCATATTGTGACGACTACCAATGGAATTCCACACATAGGACTCGAGCATGGTATCGAATTCTATGCCGCGCAATTCAATGCCGTAATTCAACAAAACGCTGCGATCATATTTTAAGTTTTGACCAATTTTTATTTTTTTCTCATCTTCCAAAATCGGTTTTAATTGTTCAAGCACCCACTCCAGCGGCAACTGATCCGGTGCCCCCATGTAGTCGTGCCCACAGGGAATATAAGCAGCAACACCCGCTTCAATCGCGAAACTCAAACCGACAATTTTTGCATCCATAATCTCCAACGCCGTGGTTTCCGTATCGAACGAGAACGCGCTGGCTTGTTGTAAACGCGCCAACCAATCGGAAAATATATTTTCTTCAGTAATTATGTCGTAATGTTTTTCCACGGCGATAACTGGCGGTGCTATATTTTCTTCAACTGTTATTGACTCGGTTGATGTAGTTACTCCCTCAGCAGCAACACTCGAAACATTACCTGCTGTTTTACTTAACTCAGTGACCCAGCTTTTAAATTCAAGATCTTCAAATAATTCTTGCAAGCGTAAATTGTCCGCCGGCTGGCAAATAATTTCAGCGGGACCAAAGGGTAATTCCACATCGGTTTTAATGGTCGCTAACCGATACGATAAATACGCCATCTCGCGATGTTCGATTAATTTTTCCGGCATAGTTTTCGCGCCGCGAAATGAAAGCGTGCGAATTTTTTCCAGATCTGCATAGATTGCGTCTAGCCCACCGGCGCCTTGAATCAATCCTTGTGCTGTTTTTTCTCCCACACCAGGAACGCCGGGAATGTTATCGACTTTGTCACCCATAAGAGCGAGATAATCAATCATCAATTCCGGGCCAAACCCGTATTTTGCATTTACACCAGGAATATCCAGCACTGTGTCCGTCATCGTATTTACCAAGGTCACATGCTCATTCACCAGCTGCGCCATATCCTTGTCACCAGTGGAAATAATCACCGGCATTTGCTGCTCGGTTGCCTGACGGGCGAGCGTACCAATCACATCGTCGGCTTCCACGCCTTCAATCACAAATAACGGCAGCCCCATGGCTTGTACTATGTCGTGGATGGGTTGTACCTGCGGACGTAAATCATCCGGCATTGGCGGGCGATTGGCCTTGTATTCCGCATACATTTCATCGCGAAAGGTCTTGCCCTTTGCATCAAAGACTACGGCTATCTGGCTGGCGGGGTAATCCTTGCGCAGGCGACGCATCATATTCACCACCCCTTTGACCGCCCCCGTGGGCTGGCCTTTGGAATTGGTTAGCGGCGGCAGAGCATGGTAAGCGCGATACAGATAGGAAGAACCATCAACCAGCACTAAGGGTGCTGCATTTTGCTGTTGGATCAAAGGATGCGACTGGGTCATAGGAATAGATGTCTTTGCAAGATTTTGAATGGACGAAAGGATACCACCAATGGCCCCCGCCCCGAGATTTACCCCGCCCCCCAGTCACGCTGCAAGTAACACTCATTCTAGCTGGCGCATAAAAAGTGTTACCAACATAGAAATGTGTTACCACACGCCAAACCTTGAGAAGCATTGAGGTTTTATCGCTAAGTTTCGGTATTTATTCACAAAAATTTGCTTTGTATAACTAAAAAGTTTAACCAAGTGCTAGGCAGAATAAAAATATGTGTTACCATGAGTAACATACAGTAACAAAACAAACTCAATGTGAAGTTACTGGTGAACCTAAACCCTTTAGCAACAAACAGAAAGGTTGCTCACAAGGCAACTGGATTTGTAAACCATCGAATGGAGGAACCCCACGATGAAAAAGACTGCACTCTTACTAGTTACTTTACTGGCTGCAACTGGCGTATATGCCGATGAAGCTAACGATCAAGCTCTGGCCCTGGCTGCTGCCGATCTCGGTGTTAAGACTGCTTGGGTAGAAACTCAGGAAGACGCGGAAGCGCGTATTGCTGAAGAACTGGATCAAAAGACTGATGTTCTGACCGAGAAGGCCAGCGCCAAGCTCGACGAACAACTGGAAGCCAAACTGGCCCAAACTTTTGAGCGTTAAGTGATAGCTGCGCCAGTTAGTCTCTGGCGCGGTGAGCTTCTTTAAGCTGCTGTTTTGATTGGACTATCTCCCTTATTTTCTCCTCGTGTATTAGCCCTGCTGACGACCATATAGCATTCTGTTATATCGCGGCGGGGCTCTTTTTTTGTGCGTTTCACAAATTTGTAATTTGCTGTTCAGGTGGCGCGGAAGTCCCTCGCACTGATTATTTTCTAACCTAGACTCGATTTGAAGGCAGGATTTCTCACAGTTTTTAGTGATGCAACTCCTGACCTGGAGAGTGAGCGCCTTGTTGCTTTAATCCTGGGTTGTTGGTGTTGACCCTGTTTTTCACAAACTGGAGGCTGTCATGGACACCTTGATCTTTTCCCAAACGGCGATTTTCCGTATGCAACAACTGGCGAGCTGTGTCTATCACAAAACCGGGGTTCGCCATCGCATGGCCACCCAAGAAGGCATGTTGTCGCTTTTAAAAGAATCGGGAGCATCGAGTGATAGGGACATACGTCAGTATTACGATGCCTTTGTGATAGAGCTGAATAAACGGCAACTGGATATGTTGGAGGCGCGCAATGTGAAGATGCGCCAGCCGTTTACCAGCTTAATGGGCAACATCCGTAAGGCAGGTTAAAAAACTGTTGCCCAGATTTTCGAGTAGTTCTTTGTAGCTGGATACCTGTTGCCCGCCAATAGGATCCAGCATTCCCAGCCTTAATCCCAGCGACTGCACCATAGCTTTCATGGAATCCGTTTGATAATAGGGTTCCACAAACAGGCATTTCCCTTCCTTTTTCAGTACATCCTGCAGCTCTTTCAAGTGTTTTGCGCCCGGACGGCGCTCAGGCGTGTAGGTGACATAACCCACCTGATGCAACTCATAACGGCCTACAAAATGACTGTAACCTTCATGATAAACCGCGAAACCACGTGTTTTGACCGGCGCCAACTGAAGACTGAGTTGCTGGTCTAACTGCTCGATAGATGCGATAAAACGCGCGGCATTGGCCTGATAACTCTGTGCCGACGAAGGATCAAGCTGCGTTAGCTTTTGCACTAACACCTGCGCAATGACACCGGCATTACGCGGATCCAACCAGAGATGGGGATCGCCGCCAACATGTTGATGGTGCGCGTGGTTATGGCCATCACTGACTGGACTTTCAGGCCAGTGAAGGTTGGGCAGGGTATAGCTGGGCAGCTGTTTTTCCGCTGGAATATTCGCCAGCGCGCGCGCTAGAAAACTTTCCAGCTCCGGGCCAACCCAGATAATCAAATCCGCGTCGCGCAAGCGGCGATGATCGGACATTTTTAAGGGATAATCGTGAGGTGATGCGGCAATAGGCAGCAAGGTATCCACGACCGCCCGATCACCTGCCACCTCTTGCGCAATCAACGCCAGAGGTTTGATGCTGGCCAGCAGCTGCGGCTTTGCATGCACCATAGGCGCCAGAACCTGCCCGAGCACAATGATCAAACCAATAACACCTGCACGAATCATAATCATATCCACTAACAACAATAACGGCAGCGCGGAAAAGCATGCCTGGAAATAGGTTATAGCGTAACATATCTGCTGTTTACTCACCTTTGCGATTGACCGGATGCCTTATGGAACACACCCCCATCGCGTGTAGCCATCACGATCACAACCATTGCATTCAGGATGCACTGGAAGCCGCGCGCGATTTATGCCTCAGCCGTGGCGTACGCTTGACTGATTTGCGCTTGCAGGTTTTGGAGTTGATCTGGCAAAACCACAAACCGTTGGGTGCCTATACGTTAATGGAAATGCTTGCAAAGGCCAGCACCCGCCGGGTGGCCCCGCCCACCGTGTATCGCGCGCTGGATTTTTTGCTGGAACAGGGGCTGATCCATCGCATCAATGTGCTTAACGCCTTTATTGGCTGCCCGTCGCCCGGTACCCGGCATCAAAGCTATTTCCTGATTTGTCGTGCCTGCAACATCGCGATTGAACTGGATGAGCCAACCCTAGGCCAGCAGATACTCGCCGTTGCGGGCGAAGCAGGCTTTCGCGTGGAAACCCAAGCGCTTGAGGTCTCTGGCCTGTGCGCCAATTGCGCGGGAGCCAATGTATGAGCGAGGCGCTGATACGCGCCCGTGGGTTGGGCGTTACACGCAACGGACGCGAGATATTGCAAAAGGCAGACCTGACCCTGGACGCGGGAAAAATTGTGACCCTGATTGGCCCCAACGGCGCCGGTAAAACAACCCTGGTGCGCGCAGTTCTGGGGCTGATCAAAATAGACGAGGGCAGTATTGAGAAAGCGCCGGGCTTGCGCATCGGTTATATGCCGCAAAAACTTCACATCGATGCCAGCTTGCCACTCACCGTAGCCCGATTTCTGGCCTTGGGCGGCAAACCGCGTGCAGCACTGGATGAAATACTGCAACTCACCGGCATAACTGGGCAGATTAACCAGCCCATGCAATCCCTGTCTGGCGGTGAAACCCAGCGCGTCCTGCTCGCTCGCGCATTGCTGCGCGACCCCCAATTACTGGTTCTGGACGAACCGGTACAGGGTGTGGATGTGACCGGCCAGTCGGCGCTCTATGCGTTAATCAATGAAATTCGCAACCGCCGCCAGTGCGGGGTATTACTCGTGTCCCACGACCTGCATCTGGTGATGGCGACTACCGATACCGTGATCTGCCTCAACCAACACGTCTGCTGTCATGGCCATCCGGAACAGGTCACCAACGACCCCGCCTACCTCGCCCTGTTTGGCGAGATCACCGGCAACACCAACGCCCCGCAAGTGGCAATTTACACTCACCATCACGATCACCAACACGACGCCCACGGCAATGTGATCCACAGCGGCAAGAGCAAACTCCATCGCCATGGCCCCGGGTGCAATGCAGATCACAGCCAGGGCGCCAGTTGCGAGCATCATCACCATGATTGATTTCCTGCTTCTTGCTCTGCTTGCTGGCATCGCGGTTGCGCTGGTCGCCGGCCCGCTAGGTGCCTTCGCCGTCTGGCGTCGCATGGCCTACTTTGGCGATACCCTGGCCCATTCTGCGCTCTTAGGAGTAACCTTTGGCTTGCTACTGGATATCAACCTCAATTTGGCAATTGCGTTGGGGTGCCTGCTGTTGGCGCTCATTTTGGTGGGACTGCAACACAACCGCTTCCTCGCCACCGATACCCTGCTGGGTATTTTGTCCCACTCCACGCTCGCTCTGGGGTTGGTGTGTGTGAGCGTATTTAGCGAGAACCGCATCGATCTACTGGCCTATTTGTTTGGCGATATTTTGGCGGTCAGCAGCAGCGATGTGATTGGCATTTGGGCAATCAGCCTCGGTGTGCTGGGCGCACTCATCTGGCTCTGGCGACCGCTGCTCGCGATTACCGTCCATGAAGAGCTGGCACAGGTTGAAGGTGTACCGGTGGTGCGCGTACGCACTGCGCTGATGTTGCTGATGGCACTCGTGATTGCCATTGCCATGAAAGTCGTCGGTGTGCTGTTGATCACCGCGCTCTTGATTATCCCCGCTGCCGCCAGCCGCCGGCTCACGCGCACGCCCGAGCAGATGGCGATCATTGCCAGCCTTTTAGGTGCCCTGGCGGTGATCGCCGGGCTTAGCGCTTCTTACTGGTGGGACAGCCCAGCCGGGCCGGCCATAGTCCTGTCAGCAACTGGTATGTTTTGCCTGACATTGTTCAAAAAACAGCTAGGCTAAAAAGTGTGTAAGCTAAAGCGCACAAGATTCAGTGCAAAATGCGACTATTATCACATTTGGAATTCGGTGATACTGCCCAACATGCCGCACTGACACCATCAACCCGATTGGCGGCGAAATCAGCAAGGATAGGTCACCCCATGACAATACTTAATATAGGTACCGAGGCGTTTAACAGCACCGAAGTGGCTGAAAAAGTTCAAGCAGACATCAGCTTTCTGCTGTCGCGCATTGCACTACTCAATCAGCAACCCAACCCCAATCCGGTGGTATTACAAACCTATCAGGAAATGCTGGAAAGCCGGCAGGCCGTGCTGGATTGGCTGACCCAGGATTCCAGCAAAGACCAGCACCTCAATCATCAAGCGAGCGGCAATACCCACTAGGGCTGTCATTCAAGATTCATCAAAATGTTGCGTTTTCGTCACAGTTTCACCCCAAAATTGGATGAAACAGCCACGGAAACGCACTATGAATTCCTCCGTTCACCCACTGGCCGCTCCCCTGCTCGAGGCTGCGCAGGCGCTAGAGCCGCAACCGCGCCCTGCGAGCTACCTGATTAATGCCCGCACAGTTTGGATCTCCGATATTCACTTGGGCTTCCGCGATTGCAAAGCGGATTACCTGCTCGACTTCCTGAATAAAATCCATTGCGACACTCTTTATCTCGTCGGTGACATAGTCGATTTGTGGTCGCTCAAACGCCGTTTCTGCTGGCCGAAAAAGCACTATCAGGTGATGCTGAAGTTCTATGAACTGGCAGCGCAGGGAGTGCGCGTGGTCTACGTCCCGGGCAACCATGACGACCCCATTCGGCACTTTAGCGGACAGCTATTTGGCCCGATTGAAATTGCTCACGAACATGAATATGTCACCGCTGATGGTAAACGCCTGTTAGTGATGCACGGTGATGCGATGGATGCCTATATCAACCACAGTTGGCTGACGCGGGTCATTGGCGACCATGGTTACGAACTGCTGCTGTTTATCAATCGCTGGTCAGATCGCCTGCGTAAACTGGTCGGCCGCCCCTATTTTTCGCTGGCGGGTCTGATCAAAAGCAATATCAAGGGCGCCAAGGCCGCCATTGAAACTTACGAGCGGGAAGCGCTGGCGGAAGCCAAACGACGCGGCTACGACGGCGTAGTCTGCGGTCATATCCACTATCCGGCGCTGCGTGAAGAGGGAGAGCTTCGCTACGCCAACTGTGGCGACTGGATCGAAAACTGCACTGCACTGGTAGAGGATCATCACGGCGTGATGCGCCTGCTCCACCACAGCGATACAGCCGCTTGGCAAGAGCTGCAGACAGC
>JACCDZ011114109.1_pt1 | contig 21439 bp, 20 predicted proteins | sample 7449551 | NCBI WGS metagenome assembly JACCDZ01 (sample SAMN15323452, study PRJNA562643) | freshwater metagenome | isolation source: river surface water | place: USA:Blue River Watershed | collected 2017-08-18
CCGAACTTCTCCTGCTGCTCGTCTTCGCTGATGCCGAGCACACGGAACACTGTCTGCTGCATGGCACGATCATGGATACGGATCGAACCACCACCCAGCTCGGTACCGTTGAGCACCATGTCGTAGGCACGCGACAGAGCGGCTGCCGGATTGGCCTCCAGCTCGGCCGGGCTGCATTTTGGCGCTGTGAAGGGGTGGTGCATGGCGGTCAGGCTGCCATCGTCATTCTCTTCGAACATCGGGAAGTCGATGACCCACAACGGCGCCCACTCACAGGTCAGCAGATTGAGGTCATGGCCCAGCTTGATGCGCAGCGCGCCCAAGGCTTCGCTGACGATCTTGGCCTTGTCGGCACCGAAGAACACGATATCGCCATCGACCGCGCCAACGCGATCCAGAATCGCATTGAGGTTTTCCAGCGGGATGTTCTTGACGATCGGCGACTGCAGACCCTCAACACCCTTGGCGCGCTCATTGACCTTGATATAGGCCAAACCACGTGCGCCGTAGATGCCGACAAACTTGGTGTAGTCGTCAATGCGGCTGCGCGGCATGCTCGCGCCAGCCGGTACGCGCAGGGCCGCAACACGGCACTTCGGGTCATTGGCCGGGCCGCTGAACACTTTAAAATCGACTTCCTTCAACTGATCGGCGACATCCACCAGCTCCAGCGGAATACGCAGGTCCGGCTTGTCCGAGCCAAAACGGCGCATGGCTTCAGCCAGCGTCATGTGCGGCAGCTCGCCGAACTCGACGTTCAGTACTTCCTTGAACAGCTGGCGAATCATCTTCTCGGTGATGGCCATGATGTCGGCTTCATCGAGGAAGCTGGTTTCGATGTCGATCTGGGTGAATTCCGGCTGGCGGTCGGCACGCAGGTCTTCGTCGCGGAAGCACTTGGCGATCTGGTAGTAGCGGTCAAAGCCCGCGACCATCAGCAACTGCTTGAACAGCTGCGGTGACTGCGGCAGGGCGAAGAAGCTGCCGGCGTGGGTCCGGCTCGGCACCAGATAATCACGCGCACCTTCCGGGGTGGCGCGGGTCAGGATCGGCGTTTCCACATCGAGGAAGCCGTTGTCGTCGAGATAGCGACGAATGCTGCTGGTGATGCTTGAGCGCAGCTTCAACTTGGCCGCCATTTCCGGGCGACGCAGGTCGATAAAGCGATAACGCAGACGGGTCTCCTCGCCCACATCGGTGTATTCATTCAGCGGGAACGGCGGAGTTTCCGCCTCGTTCAGCACATCCAGCTCATAGCCCAGCACTTCAATGGCGCCGGAGGCCATGTTGGCATTGCCGGCACCGGCCGGACGCAGACGCACCTTGCCGGTGATCTTGACCACGTATTCGCTGCGCACGCGGTCAGCCTTGGCAAAGGTTTCAGCGCGATCAGGGTCAAACACCACCTGCGCCAGGCCTTCACGGTCACGAATATCGAGAAAGATCACCCCGCCATGGTCACGGCGACGGTGAACCCAGCCGCAAAGAGTGATTTCCTGACCGTCCAGACTTTCGTTCAACTGGCCGCAATAGTGAGTGCGCATCATGATCTTCGTTCGCTTCTGTTAAGTACTTGAATTCGGTTTGTCGATTATTCGCTGGCCGGGCATCCGCTGCCGGCACAACCGGTCGCCGGGCAGGCCGCAGGCCCATCATTGCCCGCCAGATTTTTCTTCGAGCCGGTTTTGAAATCGGTTTCGTACCAGCCACCGCCCTTCAGGCGAAAGCCGGGAACCGAGAGCATTTTCTTCAATTGCGGGGCCTTGCAGGCCGGACAATCGACCAGCGGTGCATCGCTGAACTTCTGCAGTGCTTCCAGCTGGTGTGTGCAAGCGCCGCACTGGTATTCATAAATCGGCATAAAACATCCTGAAAATGCACCACAGGCCGATACCCTGCGGCAAGGGGCGCGATTATATACAGTTAATCAGCAAGACACAGCCGCCCGGCTGATCGCTTCCTATACTCAACAGACAACACCTGTGGAGACTGATCATGGCCTTGCCGCGCCCCGCCGACCTGTCGCTCGACCTGCTGGAAGACTTCCGCCTGGATGCTGCCGAGCAGTTTCCACGCTGCGAGCAACTGCTGATCGAGCTGGAAAACTTCCCCCATGACAGCCAGCGCCTGCGCGAGCTGTTTCGCCTGGTGCATACGCTCAAGGGCAATCTGGGCTTTGTCGGCCTCAATCACCTGATGCCACTGCCGCAGGCACTGGAGGATGTTCTATCGAAACTGCGTGAAGATGCGCTGGAATTCGACAGTTTGCTGGGGGACATTCTGTTGCTCACCCTGGATCGCCTGCGTGCACTGATCAGCGAAGCCCTCGGCGGCCCGGATGCACGCATGACCAGCAAGGAAATGGACGCCATGAGTCAGGCACTCCGCGCACTGGCAGCTGCGCCGAGCGCCCGTCAGACGGAAATTCGGCGCACCTTGCTACAGCAAATGGACCCGGAAACCCGCCTGCAGCAACCCACTGACAACATCGACAGCCCCGAACTGAGCCTGCTGCTGCGCTACGGTATACAGGCCGATGCCGATTTGCTGTTCTTCACGGATCTGATGAAAGCCGCCGAACAGCGCTCTCAATACTGGCGTGGCCGCGGCCAGCGCTTGCTGAATCTGGCACTGGCAATGAACGAACAAGCCGACCGCCCCGAACAACCTCAGCAACTGGCCGCAGCGGTCTGCCTGCATGATCTGGGCATGGCCTTTCTGCCGCTGGACCTGCTGCACAAGCAAGACCGACTCAACCGCGAAGAACGCCGCCAGATGCAGGCCCATCCGCGACTGGCGTTTGACCTGCTCAAGCGCATGCCACAATGGAGCGCAGCGGCCGAAATCGTCCTGCAGCATCAAGAACAAGTGGATGGCAACGGCTACCCCAAAGGCCTGACCGAGCGCGAAATGAGCCCCGGCGCCCTGATTCTGAGCATTGTCGACACCTTTGACGCCCGCACCCACGAGCGCGCACACCAGACCCTGAGCAAGCGCCCGCTGTTACGCGCCATTCTCGAAATCAACAGCCTGGCCGACAAGCAATTCAGCCCACGCTGGGTAGAGATATTCAACCGGACACTGCAACAACGACCAGAGCTGACACGCATATAAGCGCAGTCAAAGACCTCAATTCGAAAAACCGCGTCAAACTGATGTCCAGTTGATATCAGCCCTCTGCGCAGACCGACTTTAATGCCATTTTTTTGGCTGCACTGGTGCAAATCGGCTGTGCGAGAACTACCATGTCACTCAGCAATCCCCTTCTGACACAGTGACGTGCATGAGCAAATCCCCCCACTATCGCAAGATTATCGACCTGTATCCGGAAGAAGCCCGTGAGGCCGCCGATATTCTGAAGCGTGCCGTCCCGCTGATGATGCGCCATGCGTTACCGCCAAATCCCGTGCATTTCGCGCTCTGGTACACCTACTGCAAGGGCCGGGACGAAGAACTCAAGCGGCGCCTGGACAAAGCAGTTGTGGATTACGGCGGTCTGCCCCCGGAATTGGCCGAGAAGATGTTTCGCGAATTCATCATTGATGGTGAGCTGGATGAGGCACGCGCCGGACAGCAGCAGGTCATTGAGTTGGTCGATGCCATTGAGGGGGGCATCTCCAGCAGCGTTTCGGGTAGCGCAGCGTTTCAGGAAACCCTGAGCAAGGGCTTGGCAGCCCTGCAGGAGCCGGTGGTCGATGAACTGCCCAACGTTCTCAGCGACCTGCAGCAAAGCACGCAGATAATGCAGGATCAGCAGGAGAAATTCCTCTATCGCCTGCGTGCAGCCCAGTCCGAGATCGCCAGCCTGCGCCACCAGCTGGAACGTGCCCATCTTGCAGCCACCCTCGACCCTCTAACGCAGATTTTCAACCGCAGCTCATTCACCCGCTTGCTGGAGCAGTCACTCAAGGTCCAGTACCGCGGCGTTGCACTGGTAATGCTGGACATTGATCACTTCAAGCAATTCAACGATCAATACGGCCATCCACTGGGCGACCGGGTTCTGCAACATGTCGGACAGCTTTTGCGTGACCTGATGCCGGCCAAGGCGGTTGCCGCGCGTTACGGCGGCGAAGAGTTCTGTGTGACCCTGCATGACTGCCCGGACTACGCCACAGCGTTTGCCTTTGCCGAACAGATGCGCACCAAATTCATGGCCCTGCGCGTCAAGGTGCGCAGTACCGACAAAGTGCTGGACAGCATCACCGCCTCGTTTGGCATTGCCATGGCACGGCCTGACGAGGGCATTGAATCGCTGATAACCCGCGCCGATGACTCGCTGTATCAGGCCAAACGCAATGGTCGCAACCAGACCATGCCTGCCGTTGACGATGCTGCCTGTGCCTGATTGAGTAACCCTTCTCTTTGCTGTTAAATACGCCGCTGCCGTACTCGGTACAGACTGAGACTGGCATCGGCTGTATGCCGCAAAAGTGGATTTTTTGACCACTCAAAGGCTGCACAACTTTTCACCGGCAATCCATTCTTCAACGCGAGTTCTCTCCATTATGTTCAGAATCGTCCATCTGTTAGCGGGCGTTAGCGCCGTGCTGTTGTCCTTTATCCCAACGTTCGGGGCTCAAAGCCCAACCCTGCTGCAACAACCTGAAGCGGTCTATCTGCTGGTTTTCGGTCTGTTCAATCTGCTGGCGGCGGGTTTGAGCACCGATCAGCCGACCTCGGCGGCGCGCAAAGCGTTGTCTGCACTGATCGCTCTGAGCGTTGTCTTGCAAGCATTCATGCTGCTGGCACCCTTGCCATTGGTTGCCGGACAACCCTCCGTTGTGCTGCCACTGAGTGCTTTGGCAGCTGCTGTACTGGTGCAACTGGCCGGATATCTGCCGGCGCGCCGCCAGCCTTCCGCTCTGGGCGGCGACAAAGGCAATCGCGAGATGGGCACCGTGAAGTGGTTCAACACCTCCAAGGGCTTTGGTTTCATATCGCGCGACTCGGGCGATGATATTTTCGTGCACTTTCGCGCCATTCGTGGCGAGGGCCACCGTGTCCTGGTAGAAGGCCAGCGTGTCGAGTTTGCCGTGATGCTGCGCGATAAAGGGCTGCAGGCAGAAGATGTCATCGCTACGCAGACTGGAAAACGCTGAATCAGCCGCATAAAAAAACCACCGCACGGTGGTTTTTTTATGCGTTCAATAATGCGGAGGGGGTGCTTCATCTTCGGCAATACCGAACTGTCCGAGCAACTCTTCCTGACGGCGGATCAATGCGGTCATTTGCTGCTGCAACAGGTCAATGGTGCGCTGCTGGGCCACCACCACATCGTTCAGTGCCAGCAGGTTATCGTCCTGAAAGGCCTGCCGGCTTTCCAGATCGGTAATGCGCAACTCCAGGCTCATGGCTCAACCCCGGCAAACTGAAAGTTATCGGTGAGTACCAAACGCAGTTTCTGCCGAATCGCCGCCACCTCGTCCGGCGCATAAGGCACCGCAGGATGCCGCCCCCACACCGCCGCCGGCCACGCCGGATCGCCCTTGCGCCGCACAATCACGTGCATGTGCAACTGACTGACCATATTGCCCAGCGTGGCCACATTCATCTTGTCCGCACTGAAGGTATCCTTGAGCACTTCGGCAAGTTCGGTGGCCTCTTGCCAGAGTAACTGCTGATCCTCCGAGTCCAGCTGAAACAGCTCACTGACCTCTTCGCGGCGCGGCACCAGAATGAACCACGGATACTGGCGATCATTCATCAGCAACAGGCGACACAGTGTGAAGTCACCCATCAGCAGCGTGTCATTGGCAAGACGCGAATCCAGATTGAACATCTCAGGCTCCTTGATGGGCATGTTTGATCTGTTTAAGTAAAGCCTGCCTCACGGCCGGCTGGTGGGTTACGGCCATTGACCTAACCCACCCTGCAAGAGCACGAATGCAGCGTTTTACTCAGGCAGTGCATTCATCTCGTACATCACCATCAGAGGCATCGGTGGCTTGCCGAACTTGCCAAACCAGGTGTCGTAGATTTTCATCACCTCGCCGGTACGGTAGAGCTGAGCCAGAACACGGTTGACCGCCTGCTTGAAGTCGGCGTCGTTGCGCTGCACTACGAGCGCGTAAGGTTCATAGGAGAATCTCACCGGCGCAATGCTCACGCGCATATCCTTGGATACCGACGCCGCCAGACCAATGAGAACGGTTTGATCGGCAGCATAGGCATCTATCAGGCCTTCATTAAGCTGGCGCATGCCGTCCAGATGGGTTTTAACCGGCACGATTTCGAAGGAAACCATGTTTTTCTGCATCCAGTTCTGCAGCGCCTTTTCCGTCGTATTGCCCTCGACCACCCCAATCCGCTTGCCGGACATTTCCGTCAGACCAGTAACCACCTGCTCGCCCTTGACGATGAAGTTGGCGCCATCGACCCAGGTCATCAGGCTGAAATCGACGATCTTTTGCCGGGAAATCGTGTCGCTGCTGTTTCCGCACTCGATGTCGACCTGCCCGCTGGCCACCATTTCAAAGCGGTTTTCCGGGGTCAGTGGCACGAACTTCACATCCAGCTTGGGCAGATTCAATTGCTGCTGGATGCCCGCGGCAACCCGCTTGCACAGATCCACCGAGTAGCCCATGGCCTGACCATTGGTATCGACAAACGAAAAGGGAACCGACTGGGTCTGATGACCGATGAGGATGGTTTTGGAGCTGGCAATTGCTTTAAGCCTGCCGGTGAGCTCTTCGGCCATAGCAGGTGCCGCCACCAGACCCGCCAGCAGAGCCAGGGTTACAAGTCGTTTCATGCGCAGATTTCCTTGGGATTATTGTGATTCTCGGCACACGCCGGGCACTCAGCATAGCTGGGCCTGCCACGCCCTCGCCAGCCTGATGTGCAGACCACTCAGCGTGGCAGACGAACACTCACCTGCAGCCCGCCCGCAGGCGCATCCGCGAGCATTATTTCCCCGCCGTGCAACTCGACAATACGCTGCACAATGGACAACCCAAGACCCGCACCCTGTCCGCTGCCTTGCCGATAAAAGCGTTCAAAGAGTTTTTCCCGCTGCTCCGCCGGCACCCCGGCCCCGCTGTCTTCGACCTGCAGGCAGATCGATTGCGGCTCGGCGAGCAAGGCGACCTTGATCAAACCACCTGCCGGGGTGTGCTGCACCGCGTTGCTCAGCAAGTTCTGCAGCAGGATTCCCAGGCTTGGCGCATCGGCACGCAAATGATAATCGGCCGCCTCGTCCAGCTCGAACGTCAGCTCCTGCTGACGATCCAGCGCCAAGGGTGTCAGCTCCGCCAGCTCGTTGCGCAAAAACACGGCAAGATCGACCGGGGCCCTGTCCATTGGCACCGCTGCAGGCTCCAGACGAGCCATGGTCAGCAATTGCGCAACGATCCGCGTCGCCCTTTCAATCCCCTGCTCAAGCTGACCCAGCGCCTGTTCGCGATCTGCCACATCAGGTGCCTGCAGGGCGTTCTGGGTATGAATACGCAACACGGCCAAAGGCGTGCGCAACTCGTGGGCAGCATCGGCAATAAAGCGCTTTTCACGCCCCAATAGTTGATTGACCTGTAGCAACAAGCGGTTAAGCGCGGCATTCATCGGCTCAAGTTCGCGCGGCAAGGGTGCCAAAGCCAGGGGCGCCAGGCTGTCGGGATCACGCTGGCGGAGAATTTCGGCCATCCGGGCTAATGGTTTGAGGCCGACACCAACGGCAAACCAGACCAGCAAGGCAATCAGCGGCAAACCGAGAATCTCCGTGATCAGACTGCGAAACACGATCTTCTGCACCAGCTCGCCGCGCACGTCGTCGCGCTCACCAACCAGAATCCAGAAGCCCTTGTCCGGCTCATGCAACACGAACACACGCCAGACATAGTTACCCAGCGCCAGGTCATGAAAGCCTGGCAACTCACGAGAGAATGCCTTAAGTGGGTTCACGCTTTCGTTAAGCCTGTCGCCGCCGACCTGAGACAACAGTTTGACCAAGGCGTCACGCGGAGCCTTGGCCGACTCCAACTGCACTGCACCATTCTGATCGAGCACCTGAAACGACAACTTGCTCTCATAAGGATGGCCAATTATTTGACCATCGACATCCGAAGTCTCTGCGGCCTGATCCATCGCCAACTGCATCGCCTGGCGCGTAGCTTCCGATTCATTGCCATGCAGCATGCCTTCGAGCAAGCGGGCAGATTGCGCCAAACGAGCGTCGAACAGTTCTTCAATTTCATGCCTGGCGTCGCGAAAACTTTTGTAGGTCAGCAGGCTGGTCGACGCGGTCAGCAGCAGAATGACCAGAATCAGCGTACGACCGCGAATGGAGCCCATCAACGGGACTCCCGATCAACCAGATAACCCACTCCGCGCACGGTGCGAATCAGCTCCGGAAAGAACTTTTTACGCAAATGATGGATATGCACTTCCAGCGCATTGCTCTCGACCTCCTCGTCCCAGCCGTACAGCACCTGCTGCAATTTGTCGCGCGTCAGTACACGGCCTGGCTGGGCCAGCAACTCATGCAGCAAGAGGAACTCCTTACGCGGCATCGCCACCGGATTACCACTGAAGGTCACCTCCATGCTGGTTGGATCAAGGCATATCCCGCGGTATTCCAGTAGCGGCTGCGAACGACCGACACTACGCCTGAGCAAGGCTCGCAACCTGGCCTTGAGCTCGGCCAGATCAAACGGTTTGACCAGATAGTCATCGGCACCGGCATCCAGCCCGGCAATCCGGTCTGCCGTTGCATCGCGCGCGGTCAGCACCATGACCGGCACCGGGTTGGCAGCGGCGCGCAAGTGCTGGAGCACCTGCAAACCATCCATACGCGGCAGACCCAGATCGAGAATCACCAGATCAAAGGTTTCGCTACCCAATGCATGTAATGCACTCGAACCGTCCTGCAGCCAATCCACGGTATAACCCTCGGGTTTCAGAGCCATGCGAATGCCTTCAGCCAGCGGCACATCATCTTCGACCAGCAACAAACGCATGTTATTCCTCCCGGATTATCCAGCTGATCAATCCAGCTCTGACTGCACCTTGGCCAGCAAAGCCTTCACTTCCGCACGGCGGCCGCTATCTGCGACTTCCCGCCCGGGACGATCCGGCGCGGCCAACGCCTTTTCCAGCACAACCCGGGCTTCCGAATAGCGCTTCTCACGCGCCAGATAGTCGCCATAGAAATAGTTCGGGTCAATTCCGTCCGGATTCATCGTCAGGGCCTTTTTCAGCAGCACTTCGGCCTGCTCGTCATCACCAAATCCGACTGGCCAGCCCGGCACCTGATAATAGAGGGCGCCAAGGCTGGTGTAAGCCGAGCCATCCAGCGCCGCAGGGTCGACCTTGATCGCCTGCTCCAGGCTGCCTTTGGCCTGTTTCACCAGATCCAGCGCACCCAGCCCGCCTTTGGCACCGGCGTAGGTACTGAGGATGATGCCTTGCCAGATGAGCAATTCAGCGGCCGGATCCTGCCGCACCATAGTCGCCGCCTGCGCTGAGAGCTTGGCGAAGTCTGTTTCTTTCTCGGCCGCCGGCACCTGATAGTTAATCTCGGCCCAGCGGGTTTGCAGCAGCTTCAGATTTTCCGCCGTGTTTTCACTCAAAGCCAGAGCCGGCAGGCTGATCAGGAAGGCACACAGAAGTAACAGTGAACGCAGCATGGGATATCTCCTTGGGGAAATGAATCAGGGCTTGGACCTGGCAAAACGCTGGATGACCGGCAACTGCTTGCGCAGTGACTGATCGACCAGCCGTGGCAGCAGGCCATTAAGCTTGACGAAAAATTTTTCCGGCCAGCCCAGAAACAGCTCCTCGCGCTCCAGGCGGATCGCCTCGACGACCTGCGCCGCCACGGCCAGCGGATCATCCATGCTGACCTTCAGCTCGTCATTCATGGCCACCACATTCTCGGCATTCATGCTGGTGCGCGTGGCGCGTGGTGCGATGTAAAGGACTTTCACCTGAGTATCAGCCAGCTCACGGCGCAATGCTTCGCTGAAACCGCGCAGGGCGAACTTGCTGGCACAGTAGGCCGCAAACCCCGGATAGCCAATCGAGCCGAAGGTTGAACCGATATTGACCAACAGTGCAGAGCCTTGTTGTTGCAGCAGCGGCAACAAGCGCTGGGTCAGCTGAATGGTCGCCGTGACATTGAGATTGATCAGCGCGGCAATGGCCTCCTCATCATGCTGTGCCAGCATGCTGAAACGATTCTGCCCGGCCGCGTTGATCAGCCCGTTGATGCCACCAAAATTGCGCGCGGCTGCCAGTACCGCATCGCGGCCCTGACGCTCCGCGATATCAGCTACCACCACACTGGTTTTACCCGGAAAACGGCTGGCCAGCAGGTCAAGATCATGGGCATGCCGGCCAACCAGTAATAACTGGGCACCGCTGGCGCAGAGCGTTTCCACCAGCGCCTGGCCTATCCCGCCACTGGCGCCGGTGACCACCAGCCTGCAGTCTGAGAGTTGCATGTTGTTCTCCTTCATGGTGGGTCAGGCGGACAAAGGCAAGCTGCGGAACATATCGCCGTACAAGTGGTAAACCACTTTCGCCGTATGCACCACGGCCGCCTTGTCTTCAGGGCTTTCCAGACGATTCATCAGCTTCTTGAAGAACTCGACGTGCCCCACATCCAGGCTGCCGTGGGATGTCAGGTAGCTGAACGCCTGCGGCGGCAAGCCCAGCTCACCCTTGATCACACCGGCCATCTGGGTCGCCAGCGCAATACTGGTGCCTTCCAGTACGTGCACCATGCCAAAGAAGCTCACCGGGTTATTGCGCTGAATACGGTCGTAGACATAGCTGACCATCAACTCGGTAGGCATGTTCGGTGTCGCTGCGCGCACGGCTTCAGCATCGGCCCCACAGGCACGGATGTCATTGAGCACCCACTCCTGATGACCCAGCTCTTCTTCTATATATTCCGCCACCGCCTCGCGCAGCCACTCAAGACGCTCCGGCAAACGCGCACCACAGGCCATCAGCAGGGGGGTGGTGTGCTTGACGTGGTGGTAAGCCTGGCTCAGAAATGCCACATAACTGGGCAGACTGACCTTGCCAGAACTGGCCTGCGCAATGATCGGCGCCGCCAGCAGGTAGTCACGTTCTGCACGGGTCTGTTGACTCAGCTCATCAAAAAAATCCATCGATAACTCCTTGTTGATTCGGCCAGCTAAAGGTTTGGCCTGTAGGCGCAGGGTGGGCGTCAACCCACCCTAAAATTCTGTTCAGCTGCGGTGGGCTAAAGCCCACCCTACGAAAATCAAAAACTGCCAACACCGATCAATCGACCGTCTCCGCTGCCAGGCACTCGGCAATAGCGGTTTGATAATGTTGATTCAGGGCTGTTCGGCGCAGGCGGCCATTGGCCGTGGCCAGACCGTTGCCCGCACTGAACGGCTGTGCGGCGCGAAGCCAGTGATGAGCCCGGGCGTAATCGGGCAGCCGCTGGTTAACCTGCTGGATCGCCTGATCAATCTCGGCATCCGTGGTACCCGCAAAGCGCGCTACCACCACAGCCACATTGACCGGCATGGCCTCGCCCTGCAGCCAGGCCTGGGCAATGGGTAGCTGCTGCACCAGTTCGGACTCAACCCACTCAGGATTCACATTGCGGCCGAACGCCGTAATGAACTGGTGCTTCTTGCGCCCATGCAGCACCAGAAACTCACCGTCGAAATGCCCCAGATCACCGGTCGCCAGCCATTCGCCCGTATCTGTTGGCTCGCCGACATAACCCAGCATCTGCGCACCCTTGACCAGCACTTCACCATCAGCGGCCAATTTCACTTCAAGATGCGCCAACGGCTTGCCGACGGTGCCGGGATGGCGTTGACCGGGCGCATTCAGACAAACCACCGATGCACACTCGGACAATCCGTAACCTTCATAGACCGGCAAACCGAGCGCATCCGCGCGCGCCAGCAGTTGGGGTGCCACCCGCCCCCCGCCAACCGCGATAAAGCGCAGTGACTTGGGCAGTGGCAAACCACGCTCAGCCGCCGTCACCAGCGCCAGCAGCAGTTGTGGTAGCAGAATCAGGCTATGCGGCTGCAGCCGATTTAGACAGCCGAGAAAGGTCGGCAAATCGAACTGACTGGCTCCGCGCAGGCCGACCTGCGCCATCGGCAACAATTCGATACTGGCCCCAGCCAACAGCGGCGCATAAATGCCGGCGATGTTCTCCAGCAGCGTCGCCAGCGGCAATACACACAGATGTTTTTCCACCAGGCAAGACAGGCTTGCCTGCCACAGGCTATGGGCAACCCGCAGTTGCAGATCGGCATCCAGGCACACGCCTTTGGGCTGTCCGGTAGTGCCCGAGGTGTAGGTGATCTTCAGCGTACCGCTGGGTAAATCAGGAATCCGGGCCGGGGTTCGCTGCAACAGGCCGTTCGCCGTTTCGGTAAAACCCAGAGGGCTGTAAACAGAAGAGTCAGCCGTAACCAGACAGTCAACGCCCGCACTGTCCAGCACATGCTGTTGCTGATCGGCCGAGAAAAAGCCCGGCAACGGCACGCAGACCAAACCGGCAGACAACGCAGCAAGGTCCCACAAGACCCACTCAATACCGTTATCCAGTGCCAACGCCAGCCGCTTCGCCCCAGCCTGGCGCAGAAGATCGGCGCACGCACCGATTTCGCTCGCCAGGTCGGCGTAATTGAGCTGCCGATCGCCCTCGATCAGGGCCGGCCGTTCAGCGTGCAGCTGCAGCCCGTTAAAAAACCGCTCAAGCACAGGCGACATGGTTCATCCCGTCAGCGGTGTACAGCGCTTCAAGCCCAAGACGTTGATACGACCCACTATTAAGCAGGCGCTGATGCCCACCCATGATCTCGCCGACCATGACTCGCGGGTTGGTCTGGTAGTAACTGCCCCAATCGGCCACTTCATCACCCAGACACTCAGGTCGTGCTTGCCCCACACACAGCGGGCTAAGGCCAAGACGTTGAAAGCTGTTGATCAGCATCGGCGTGCCGGTAAAGCAGATCCAGCGAAAACCCTGAGCCACCAACAGATCCGTCAGGGCCACGATCAGGACACGGGCACTGCCCGGCGCCAGCGTGCCAAAATTGCCGACTTCAACGATTTCGTTACGATTCAACACGCGCCCGTTACGCAGCAGTATTTCCTGCTCTATCGGCCGCTCAAGGTAACGTTCGAGAAACAGTGGTCCTGAGGCTGCACTGCGCAAACCCGCCGCACCACGCAAAACACCTTCATTGTCCACAAGCGCCAGCAGGCAAGGCATGAAGTGTTGGATATGCGCGCCATAGTGTTCAAAAAATCGTTCGCGAATAAAATTTTCAACTGCAGCGCGGCACTGTTGGCCCGAATTCTGCTTAACCAGATGCAACGTAAGCACAGGATCCCGGCCAATGCGGGCCAGTGCTTCGGTTTGCTGCTTCCAGAACTGCTCCATGGATACATCCCTTGTTGGATCAACATGGCAGCACAATGGCGTAGCAATCTTAAAAGCAGATTAAGACCGGCAAGTGGATTGCGTAAAACGCATAAAAAAAGTCAAAATGCGTGCGGAATCACGCGATACAACGTGAAAAATTTGTAAAAACTCAACAGTAAAACTCGCACCGAGCAACATCCTGCTATACAGTTTCCAGGATTCATTTCGAAAAATTGCTGGCAATCAACGAGATAAGTTGATGCAGCGAACTGTTCAAAACCAAAGGAGCAATCCCATGCAAGTGATGAAGTGGAGCGTAATGGCTCTGGCAATTGCCGCAGCAACCTCGCAAATGGCTTATGCCGCAGACGGCGATGATGAAGTGATGGCCGAAGGCCAACAAGCCGAAATGTCCAGCCAAGCAGCATCGAATGGCTTTATTGAAGACGCCGATTTCACCCTGCTGAATCGCAACTTTGCGTTTTATCGCAATAACATTGGTAATGCTTCTGACGAGCAGAACTATCGCAACGAGTGGGCTCATGGCTTCATGACCACTTTCACCTCGGGCTTTACCCAAGGCGTTGTCGGTTTCGGTGTTGACGCTTTCGGTAACGTCGGTCTGAAACTTAATAGTGGCGCAGGCACCGGCGGAACGAACCTGTTGCCAGTTCAGGGTAGCAACGAAAATCAGGGACAGGACGAGTACGGCATCGCCGGCGGTGCTGTTAAAGCACGCGTTTCCGAAACCGTTCTGGCCTTCGGTCAGCAGCGGCCTGCAAGCCCTGTTTTTGCCACCACTGACAGCCGACTGCTGCCTTCCTACGCGACCGGCACCACCATTTCCAGCGACGAAATCAGCGGCCTGCATTTCCAGGGTGGCTATTTCTACTCCGGTAACGCCACTAACAGCACCAATCAAGATGGTGAGCTATCGACCACTTACGGCGGAACCGACTTCAACAATGCTGAATACGCCGGCCTTGATTACACCTTCAGTGACGATCTGAGCATTGGCCTGCACGCCTCCAAGTTCAGCGACGTTTGGAACCAGTACTACGCCGACCTGTACCACACCTTGAGCTTCAGCGACGATGTATCGCTGTCGACCAGCCTGAACTACTACAACACTCAGGACACTGGCCGCTCCGAGGCTGGCAGCATCAACAACAACACTTACAGCGCTGCGTTTGCACTGGCTGTAGGTGCACAGACATTCACCCTGGCTCACCAGCGCGTGAATGGCAATACGCCGTTTGACTATCTTAGTGTAGACGGATCGCCGGGTGACTCCGTTTGGCTGGCCAACTCGGTTCAGTACTCCGATTTCAACATGCCAGGCGAGAAATCCTATCAGGCGCGTTATGACCTGGACATGGGCGCACTGGGCGTACCCGGCCTGAGCTTCATGGCTCGTTACATCACCGGTAGCGGTGGCAATGGCGAGAATGCTGACTGTGGTGCTAATGGCGCTTATTGTGGTGGCTTTGCCCGCGGTGGCGATGAGTGGGAACGCGACCTGGAAGTCAAGTACGTCATCCAGGAAGGCGCTGCAAAGGACCTGTCCTTCCGTGTTCGTCAAGCTACATGGCGCGCCAACAATTCGCCTGATTCCGGCTTTTACGGCTCCAACGGTGCGAATGCTCTTGACGAAGTTCGCATCATCACCGAGTACCCGCTGGACATCCTGTAAGTCCTGCTTAAGTACTTAGCTCCATGAAAAAACCCGGCCTTGCCGGGTTTTTTTCATTTCGGCCAATCCTTGCGCCCGGATCAAGCCACTTCACAACGGCAGGGCATAAGTCCCAGTGACGTGCGCCACCAGATCTTCCTCGTTACCCGCTGAAAAAATCCCTACCTCGCACACCGCTTGCCGCCGCGACAGTCGCAAGATGCGCGCCTCTGCCAACAGATCCACTGGTGCCGGCTTGCTTAGAAAATTGATATTCAGATTCGCCGTGACCGCCATTTCCACCCGCCCCAAGCGCCCGAGCACCACCGCATACATGGCCGCATCGGCCAGTGCCATGATGGTCGGACCGGACAAGGTGCCGCCCGGCCGCACCAGCTTGCCCTGATACGGCACCCGCGCCCGCGCGCCCGCCGCATCCAGACGGTCGATACGCAAATCGATGTCCTCAGCCATAGGTACGCCGCTGCGGATCAACCCCTGCACCTGTTCTGCCGTCAAATCACTCACTACCCTGTCCTCGTTGATTAACCAATCCGCACGCAACAGTGCCATCTGCCGCCTGTACGCCTCATGGCCGGCACCGTACAATGCCCAGCCTATCCCAGCCTTCGCAAACGACATAACGGCCAACCATGCGTACCAGTCAGTATCTGTTGTCGACCCTCAAAGAAACCCCTTCCGATGCCGTGGTCATCAGCCATCAGCTGATGCTGCGCGCGGGCATGATCCGCAAACTGGCTTCCGGCCTGTACACCTGGCTACCGATGGGCCTGCGCGTACTGCGCAAAGTTGAAGCCATCGTGCGCGAAGAAATGAATGCCGCCGGCGCACTGGAAATTCTCATGCCGGGCATCCAGCCCGCCGAGTTGTGGCAGGAGTCCGGACGCTGGGATCAATACGGTCCTGAATTGCTGCGCATGAAAGACCGCCACCAGCGCGATTTCTGCGCCGGCCCGACCCACGAAGAAGTGGTCACCGATCTGGCCCGCAATGAGCTGAACAGCTACAAGCAGCTGCCTTTGAACCTGTATCAGATCCAGACCAAGTTCCGCGACGAAATTCGCCCGCGCTTCGGTGTGATGCGCGGCCGCGAATTCATCATGAAGGATGCCTACTCCTTCCACGCTGACCAGGCATCCCTGCAGCAAACCTACGACCGCATGCACCAGGCCTACTGCAATATCTTCACCCGCCTGGGGCTGAATTTCCGCCCGGTACAAGCTGATACCGGCTCCATCGGCGGCACCGGCTCCCATGAATTCCATGTGCTGGCCGAGTCCGGCGAGGACGATATCGCCTTCAGCGACAGCTCCGATTACGCCGCCAACATCGAAAAAGCTGAAGCCATTCCACGCGAGAGTCAGCGTGCCGCACCTGGCGAAGACATGCGCCTGGTCGACACTCCCGACGCCAAAACCATTGATGAACTGGTCAGCCAGTTCGGCCTGGCGATTGAGAAAACCGTCAAGACTCTGGTGGTACAAGGTGCGAAGGAAGGCAGTCTGGTCGCCCTCATCGTGCGTGGCGACCATGAGCTCAACGAAATCAAGGCCGCCAACCATGAACTGGTTGCCAGCCCGCTGGTATTTGCCAGCGAAGCGCAAATCCGCGCGGCCATCGGTGCCGGCCCCGGCTCGCTGGGCCCGCTGAACCTGCCGATCGCTTGCGTGATTGACCGCTCAGTGGCACTGATGAGCGACTTCGGTGCCGGCGCCAATATCGACGGCAAACACTACTTCGGCCTGAACTGGGAACGTGATCTGCCGCTGCCGGCAATTGCCGATTTGCGCAACGTGGTCGCCGGCGACCCGAGTCCGGATGGCCATGGCACGCTGGTGATCAAGCGCGGCATTGAAGTCGGTCATATTTTCCAGCTGGGCACCAAATACAGTCAGGCGCTGAATTGTCAGGTGCTGGGCGAGAATGGCAAACCGATTATCTTGACCATGGGTTGCTACGGTATCGGCGTCACCCGCGTAGTGGCTGCGGCCATCGAGCAGAACAACGACGAGCGCGGCATTCGCTGGCCAAAAGCCTTAGCGCCTTACCAGATCGCACTGGTGCCACTGAAGTACGAAACCGAAGCCGTGCGAACTGCAACCGACGCGCTCTACGCGCAGCTCACTGCTGCCGGCTATGAAGTATTGCTGGATGACCGTGACAAGAAAACCAGCCCGGGCGTGAAGTTCGCCGACATGGAACTGATCGGCATCCCGCACCGCATCGTGGTCAGCGACCGCGGTCTGAACGAAGGCAATCTGGAGTACAAGGGCCGCGACCAGAGCGAGGCCGAGGTTTTACCACTGGCGGAAATCCACTCCTTCATCGCACAACGCTTAAAGGGCTGATTACACCATGCTTCTGTCTCCCGGACTGGTGCGCCTTGTGATGACCCTGAGCGGCGCAGCGCTGCTCAGCGCCTGTGCCAACCACTTGCCGCAGCGCAGCGAAAATGAGACCCGCGCCGAACGCAAACTGTTGGATCACAGCCTGCGAATTGAAGCGGCGGCAGACAAACCGATGGAGTTGCCGCAGCGGCGCATCAGCATTTACGAGCAACAGACCTTCGATGTCACCGACTTCGAGGTGACGCGCGTCTATGACCGCTATACCCCTTATCAGGCCTGGCGCGAAATCTATGAAGTTCCGGCTGGCGCGGTGGCCGTGGTAGCCGGCGTAGGTGCCAACGTGGTCAATGTGGTCGCGCTGGGTAATGTACCGCAGGCGGCCACCCGTGACTGGATCGAATACGGTATGGCCGGCCTCAATCCGGCGATGAATGTCGAATCCAACGGGCGTGCCGAACAGAATCTGGCTTCGCTGAAGGAAGAGCAAACCGGCCAGCGCAAAGAGCAGATCAACCTGCCATGGACTGAAAAGCCCGTTCTGGTAAAAGCCGGCAGGCAGACCCATGAACTGGCAACGGACCGCAGAGGATATCTGTTCATCAATCTGCTGGACGGGTCATTGGCCGAGCAGGATCTGAGTCAGGTCGACAAGTTGCTGATCACCGTGGAAGACCCGAAAGACGGCGCAGAGCAGACGGTGACTCTGCAGATCAGCAAGCAACTGCGCGCCAAACTGGCGGAAGCACACGCGCTGATCTTTGCAGACCTGGAAAATGATGATGTTGCGCAATGGGTGTACCGGGTCAATCGCCTGTCACAACTGGGCTTTGAAGATGAAGCCAGCGAACTGGAACAAAGCCTGATCGAACTGACCCGCAATGATCCGCAGCTGCAGGATGAGTTCTTGCTGACCCTCAAGACAGAGGCTGGCCGACTGGCTGCAGATCCGGCCGCCGCTAGAGGGGATTAAATTGTAGGGTGGGTTAGCCGCTAGCGGCGTAACCCACCATCGATGCCAAAGGCATCGCCCTTGCCAGCCTCGCGGCCGCTTGTTGGGTTACGGCCGCAGGCCTAACCCAACCTACGAAAATGGAGACATTAATCCGGACTGGAACGCAGTTCAGCCAGGCGGGCAGTGAGGCTGGCGGCGGTTTGCTCACCGAGCAACTGATCACGCAGATGACCTTGCGGATCGATGATGAACGTCACCGGCAAACCTTCACTGCGCGGCAGTTTCAAGCGTTTGGCCGGGTCCTGAGTAAAAACAGTAAAGCGGATATCAAACGCCTTGATGGCGGCCTGAAGCTCTTCGCCTTGCAGACCATCATAATTGACGCCAAAAACCCGTACACCCTGATCGGCAACCTGCCCGGAAAACAGATTCAGCTGCGGTATTTCCTTGCGACACGGGGGACACCATTCGGCCCAATAATTGATCACCAACCACTGGCCTTCGACGTGCGCAGCCGGTACCTTTTGACCATACTGATCGGTACCGAAGTCCTCGGCGCAGCCACTGAGCAACACCCATAACAGAGAAGCCCCGATGACCCGCAGGTATTGCATGCGCATGTGTTTAATCCTTAATGATGCAGGGTTGCTATGAGTCTTGAAGCTCTGCGCCTCGAGGTGCCCGACCTCGTTGAAGAAAATGCCTCTGACACCCTTGCCGAGTTGGCGATCAAGCTCTCGGCGGCACGCCTGGAACGCAGCGAGACCGGCTTGCAGCAAGTACTGGAACTGCTGTTCCGGCTCAATCGCTGCAACCTGACCTTACTGGAAAGACAACGCACCCTGCAAAGTTTCAGCGCCGAATATCAGCACTATGCACTGGCCTTCCAGAGCGCCAGCACACCGTCTGCCCTGTTTATCCGTCTCAATCATGAGATGGCAATCGGCTTCAAGCGCCTGCTGTTGCAAATCCTGCAGGGCCGCAGTCCTTCACGTCCGCACCTGGCCTGGTGCCTGTATATGGCGGTGCACTTTCTCGCGCAGTCCTTGCTGCGCCATTACCAGCTGTATCAGGAGCCACCGCCGAGCATCTGGCGTGACAGTCACCTGCTCTACTGGATCGGCGAGCATCAGGACTGTCTGGACGAGCAGATAGCCGCGGCCTTCAAACCCACGCCAGCCAATACCCTGCGCGGGGTTTATCAGCAGATGCTGATCATGGCGCTGAGCAATCCGTTTCATCTGGCCGAGGGCGCTGCATTCGAGCTGTTTGGTGCGCTGGCCCCTGTCGCCAGCCTGGGCCGCCTGCTTGCCTGGGACAACGAAGATGAAAGCGATGGCCCGGTGGTCGACCTGTGTGAATCGCAACCCTGCCGGGCCGTTGATCAAAAGCCGGAAAGCCCCAGCGAACACTTGCGCAGACTTGAATTGGGCGCGCTGCTGGTAGCGTTGCACGAACCTGCTCCGCTGCAGACGGCCATCCAGCGCCAGTTGCTCGAACAGGTCAGGCCGCACTGGCTGGGGCGACTGCAACGCCGGCATGAGCGTACCGACACCAATGGCAGCTGCAATCTGGTGATGGGGCTGGCGCGCATCCACAACCGGCTGCTGGGTCACAGCACCGAGCAGTCCAGTGCGCAAATGCTCGACTCCAGCGCCGGCGGCACCTGCCTGCTGTGCAACGGTGATCAGGGCAACGAGCTGTCTGTCGGCCAGTTGCTGCTGTTGCTGGGAGGAAACGGCACGTCAACCCTGGCCATGGTGCGCTGGCGTCATCTCAACGCCGAAGGCCTGCATCTGGGCCTGCGTTACCTCAAGGGTCTGCCAAGGCCGGTATGGCTGCGGCGTGCGCCCGGGGCGCAGACGCATCCCGGGGTGCTGCAGAGCACTCCGGACACTGGCAGCGTATGGCACCACGGCCTGTGGTTACCAGCAGGTCAGTTTGGCGAAGGTGAAAACCTCTGGCTGCAACTGGTCAGCGTCAACAGCCAGACCGTGATTCCACTGCCCGCCGCCAATCTGACCACCGCACAGGTCAGCCGCCACCCGCTGACGCTGACCTGAGAGGTTTCAGGCGGCTGCAGCCTCTGCCTCAGGCTGTAACCATTGCGCCAACCCGCCGGCAAACAATGCAGCCTGATCCTCATGCAGCAGCGTGAGTGCCGCACGTACGGCCGGGTACCAAGGCTCTGCCAGTGTTTCAGGCAGGCTTTGCGGTACCGGCAACGGCCATGGGCTGCGCTGCAAAAGACTGGCCAGGCTGTACTGATTGAGATCACGGCTGAGCATCCATTGATCTCCGCCAATGGGACAAATGAGCTTCTCGCCCGCCAGAAACCCGATCAGGTCAAGCCACTCGTCATCGGCCAGCGGCCAGCCAGCCGCCTCCAGGCCCGCAATGCTGATTCCCTGTCCCTGCTGCTGGCGCTCAAGCAACACGCGCAGGACACCCAGTAAAGCCAGTACGCGCGGCAACCGGCGCAGTTGTGAATGACGCGGAAAGGAAAGACTACACACCAGTTCGGCACCGAATAACACAATCAGCCAGGACAGGTAAATCCACAGCAAAAACAACGGAACGGCGGCGAACGCGCCGTAAATCAACTGGTAACTGGGGAATAACCCGACATACACCGCAAACAGCTGCTTGGCAGCCTCAAACAAGGTAGCCGTAAACAACCCGCCAATCAGTGCATGCTTGAACGGTACCCGAGCGTTGGGCACGCTGGCGTAGATCAGGGTAAAAGCCGCCACGCTGCAGAGCAGCGGCAGCAGGCTCAGAAAGGTGGAGGCGCCCGGTAATGAATGGGGCCCGGAGATCAGCTCAAGCGAGGCTATATAGGTGGTGACGGCAAATCCGGCACCCAGCAGCATCGGACCGAGACTGAGAATGGCCCAGTACAGAAGAAAGCCGGCGACTCCGCGGCGTGGTTGGCGCACCAGCCAGATCGAATTAAAGGCGTTTTCAATATTAAGCAGCATCATAAATGCGGTGACGGCCAGTCCCACCACACCTACCCACGTCAGCTGCCGTGCCTGCAGGCTGAAGCCGAGCAGGTATTCCTGCACTGCCAC
>JACCDZ010038996.1_pt1 | contig 21433 bp, 14 predicted proteins | sample 7449551 | NCBI WGS metagenome assembly JACCDZ01 (sample SAMN15323452, study PRJNA562643) | freshwater metagenome | isolation source: river surface water | place: USA:Blue River Watershed | collected 2017-08-18
GGATTAGATAGCAGTGAATCATTATATTCATCATTTGATGGAAGCGCAGTATCATTTAAGAAGTGTGCAGAAGAAGTAGTAGCACGTATTCCTCATAATGATTTGCGAAAACCGATTGTATACAATTGAAAGAAACCCTCTTTGGGTTTCTTTCGAACTTCCCAGCTATAAATATATTTTAATATTAAATTTTTTAAATATGTGTATTTTTTCAAATAATTTTTAATTAAATTAAAATTTTAATTAAAGCTTCATTACAATTCTGCTCTGCTCTGCTCTGCTCTTGCGTTCCCTTCCTTAAAAAGGGAACTCAAAGTAACAAAATAAGTATCATAAACTCCAATATTTTTAAGATTTATATTTATACGTTTTTCAAAATCATATGCTTCATTATCTTTTATAACTTCATATATTTCATTACTTATATGAACTTTATTTTTTTCAGAACTACTTTCTAATCGTGATGTAAAATTTACGTTATTTCCAATTACACAAAGTCGTGGTATATCTATTCCTAATATACCAATAACAACATCACCAATATGTATTCCAACTCTTATATTTAAAAACTCTTTATTAGGTAACACAATTGAATTTGCAATTTGAATTAAATCAAATGCCATAGAAATCATTTCATTTACATAATCTCTTTTATTATAATGTTTTGTTAAATCTCCAACAATCATATATGTGTCACCAATGGTTTCAATTTTTTGTAATGATTTATATTTTCGCAAACGAATATCAAATTGTGTATAAATATTATTTAATAGTTCATATAAAACTGATTCTGATAATTTATTAGAAAATTCAGAATAATTAACAATATCAGTAAATAAAATACATATATCTTCGTGTTTTTGATAACGATTTATATTTGTTAATAAATATTTATCATCTAAATCATAAGGTAATATTTTTTTAAGTAATTCAATTTTAGCAACATTATTTTTATTACGTGGAATAATACTTTTAATTGTTTCTGATAAATAATTGATTACATTATTACATTCTTTAGATATTTGATTTTCTTCTTTATATTTATGTATGGTTGTTAACATATTTGTTACTAAATGAAATGATTGTAAATCCATTTGATTACCTAATTCAATCCTATATTCTTCCAAATCATATATGATTGACATTGTAATAAATTTAGCTATTAAATCACTTAATACATAATATAATACTGAAGTATTATGGTCAATAATATTTGATAATAATAAACTATTTATAGTACCAAACATTAGCCAAATTGCAATAAAAATTCGTATATATTTATAATGTGATAATCGATTTAAATTATATATAAAATATGTTTGGCATAAAAAAGCATATATATAAAAATATTTATAATATATATGATTCATATAAGGAATTGATATTAAATGTAAAGCAGTTGGAAGAATATGATAATATGGTTTTAAATCATTAAAGTCTAAATTATTTACTTTAGCTAACATAGATAACATTGCAGGTGTAGTAAAAAGCCACATAAGTACACGTTTAATATACTCTTCTTTTTGGTTAAAATTATTATGAAAATAAAAAAGGGAAGCATATTTTATATAAATAATTGCAATATAAATATTTTCAATCAGTTTATGATGGTTATGTTTTATAATAAGAAGTATAAAAAAAGCAGTAAAAATAGTTAATTTAAAATTTGTTAAACTTTTTACAATTTCATAATTTTGCAATGGTATATCATTTTCTAAAGGAAATACAAATATATTTAATAAATCATTAATAGTGATATAAAATAATGCTGATAAAAGATAATAAAATGTATTCATATTATAATTATTTCTCTTATTATATTCATATTATTTTATTTCGTATTTCTTATTTATTATTTTTAATATTAAATTTCTTTTAATATTAAATTTTATTATATAATTAAATTATTTTTTATAAATTATTTTCTTTATGATTTAAGCAGATTCAGAAGGTTGGATTTCAGCAATTTTAGCAAGTTCTGCTTCCTTTGCTGCTTCTTCTTCAACTTTTCTTCTCATCCAAGGGTCCATACTTTCAAGATTACTCATATTTTCATCTTTAAATCCATTAAGTGGTTCACTTTCAGCTACATTAGATACAGTTGAATCTGAAACAGTTGAACCAATTGTATCATTCTTTTCTAAATAATTTGGTACTGAATCAGCTTTTTCACCACTATCAGCTTTATCAGCCATTTCACGAAGATTTTCAACATTCTTCTTACTATCTTCAGCACTGTGAAGATGGCTACCAGTAACACCAGATTCAATAAGTTTCTTGCGTTTCTCTTCATTTTCTTTACGAATTCTTTCAAGTTTCTCACGTTTGACTTCTTCATAATGGTCATCACGTTGTTGTAAGTTTTCTTTATATTTCTTAACAAGTTCATTAAGAGCACCTTCAGTATATTCTTGTTCAGCTACTCCATCAGCACTAGGGTCCCAAGGAAGCCAATAACCAACTTGTCCAACAAAAACGTGGAATGAAGGGTCTTTGCGTTGAAGAACTTGAGCACGAACCTTTGCTTCACGTTCAGTTTCATAAACACCACGAACTTTAAGACCACGAGTAGTAGTATGGAAATCATTTTTTTCAGCAAATGAAGCTTCAAGGTCTTCATCACGAGTATATTTCCAATCTTCATACATTTCATTAACAGCGTCGTAGGTAATAGATGAAGGGTCTTTAAGCATTTTTTCGCGTGCAATTTGAGCGGGGCTAGGAATTACACTTCCATCAGCAGCTAATGAATTAGAATCTTTAAATAAAAATTCAAGGAATTTTGTAACTTTAAAAACTTCTTTATTTTTAAGAATTTTTTCAGGTGAAATAAATGAAAGACAAACAAAGTTTTGTCCTCTAATTTGAGCGTCAGCTTCAAGGAAATCTTCTACAATTTGATTTGATGACATTTTTTAATAATTTCTTTAACTTCTAATTATATTTATTTTAAGTTCTTTAAACTCACTTATTTTTATAAAAATATATAGAAAATTTTTAAAATAATATACTTTTAAAAAAAATAATTTTTAAATAATTTTTTAAATAAATATTTTTTAGGAAATAAAATAAAAAAAAATCGTAATAATAAGTATAGAAAATAAAAAAATCAAAATGGACGTAATGGAAATTGTCATGCGCATTGTTAAATACCTTATTGAAGGTCTTGCTGTTGGTGCCGCTGCTTGGGCAGTTGGTCGCCGTAAACTTAAGATGGAAGAAGTTGTTATTATTGCCATCACCGCCGCTGTAACCCTCATCATTCTTGATACCTTCTCAAGTCAAATTGGTGACAGCACTCGTCTTGGTGCCGGTGTTGCCCTTGGTGCCAAAATTGTAGGTGGTATCCCTACTGTCGCTCTTTAAACACGTTAAAGGAACCTCCAGCTTCAAATTAAATGTTTAAAAATATTTTATTAACAAATAATAATTTGTTAAAAAAAATAAAAAGAAAAAAAGTAATATAATAAAATTATAATGACATAGGTTCAAAATTACCGGATTTTATAGAATAAGAAACATTTAAATTTTCATCAAAATGAATATTAATACGTCCATTTTTGCAAATATAATTTTCAATTAAATCACCTTCTTGATTATAAACTTTAAAAAAACCATTTATTTTACCACCAATTGGTCCACATTCACATTCAATAAAAAGTAATGAAGAATTATAAAAAAGTTGGTAATTACCACAAATAGACCCACTTTTATAAAAACATCGCACTTTTAAAATTTCATTAGGATAATATTCTTCAAATAATCCATCTAAAGTATTATTATCATAATTAGCACGTTTAACTAAATAACCATTTAAATCATAATCTTCACATAATCCGTGATATTTATTATCTTTAGTATAAAATTTTTTTTGAATAATACCTTCAGGTGTCCATAATTGAACTAATCCGTGTGGTATATCATTTAAATAGTTAACTTCTTGTCGAACAAGTCCATTTTCATAATAATAAGTATAAGTACCATTTTTAGGAATTAAAGTACGACAAATAGGACAAGTAACTTCTTTATATTGTTTACAACAACTACTTTTCCAAACTTCAAAACAAGATTCACAAATTGTATGATTTTTAGAAATAATACAAGGAAATAAAATATCTTCTTTTTTAAATTCTTCACAACAAATAATACAATCATAAATTCCATTTGCATTTTTTTCGTTAATATGTTCATGAATTTTTTTTTCTTCTTCTTGAACAACTTCTTCACTAACTTCTTCTTTATTTTGTTTAAATATTTTTCTTCTATTTCCCATATTAATTTGCCCAAATGAAAAATTATTCATTTTTTATAAAAGAGTTCTACTACTATAATTAAAATTTATTTAAAAATAAATTACGAAAAAATAATTTATTTAAAAAAATAAAAAATTGATTTAAAAATAATTTAAATTAAAGAACTTTTAAACTAAATATAAAAGAAAGAATATTAAAATATATAAAATATTATTAAAAAATGCGTGAACTGCGAATTGTTGTATTAGGTAATGTAGATGCTGGTAAAAGTTCTCTTACAGGTGTATTAACTAAAAATGTATTAGATGATGGTCGTGGTTATGCTCGTTCGCTAGTTTCTCAATTTAGTCATGAAAAAAATAGTGGTAAAACATCATCAGTAACGCAAAATTTTAGTAAAAATGAAGATGGTAAAATTGTTGTATATATTGATTTAGCAGGACACGAAAAATATCTGAAAACAACATTACACGGAATGAGTGGTTTTTATCCAGATTATGGAATGGTTGTAATTGGGGCAAATATGGGTTTAACAGATATTACCAAGGAGCATATGAATGTAGCAATTGCATTAAATATACCATTTATGGTAGTAATTACTAAAACGGATATTGCTCCAGTACATGTATTAGAAAAAACAAAAGCAAGTATTGAAGAAATTATAAATAAGAAATTAAAACAAAAAAAATTAATATATATGAATGAAGAAAATGTGAATTCAATTACCCAAATTAGAAAACATATTCCTATATTTACGGTATCAAATAAAACGGGTACACATATTGATATATTAAAAAAATATATAAATAATGTGTATAATTTTTTTGAAACACATAATAAATTAACACTATTTAATACAACATCACAACTAAAAGATACAAATATATTTTCAGTAGACCGTAGTTATCAAGTAAATGGTGTAGGTACAGTATTATCAGGTCGAGTATGTAATGGTATTTTTAAAAAGAATGATAATGTATATATTGGACCATTTCACGGAATGTGGTATCCAGTAATAATAAGGTCTTTTCATGATAATTTTCAACAAAATATTGATAAAATGGAAAGTAACGAAAGTGGATGTATTGCAATTAAATGTACACAAAAAAATATTGATTTAAAGAAATTGGATTATAAAAAAGGAATTTATTTAATGAGTGCTGATGTAGAAGATTGTAAGAAATTTACAGCATATGAATTTGAAGCAGATGTAATTATTATGCATACACATTCAACAACAATTTCAAAGAATTATCAACCAATTATTAATTGTAACAAAATTGTACAATGTGCACAAATTGTAGATATTTATGATAAAATAAATATACGAGCAGGTGATAAATGTAGAATTAAATTTAGATTTATTTATAGACCAGAATTTATTCAAGAAAATGATAAATTTATTTTTCGTGAAGGACAAACACGAGGAATAGGTATTATTAAAAAAGTAGTTTGTTAAAAATATAATGTAATAGTAAATATTATGTAGTAAATATAATGTAGTATGAAATAATAATTGGTAATAATAATTCTATAAAAATATTATAGTAAAGTAGTATAATATTTTTAATTATAAAATTTTAATTATAAAATATAATGAGTAATAAAATAAATAATGTTTTACGAACTGTTTCTCCTAAATATAATGCTACATATAACACATATACTGAATATTCTATATTAAATGATATAAGAAATAAAAATTTTAAAATACAAATTGATAAAAATCAAGAAATAAAAGCAGATGATTTAACAAATCATCGAGTTACAATAAATGGACTTCCAGTTGATTTTAAATTTCCTGCTTATGAAAAATTTATGTATGTAATTCCATTTGATACAACTAATTATAAAAAATATGATATAAAAATGTATGATACAAAAAATTCACCTATTAATATACATAAATGTGTAGTAATTACAAATACTGATAATATAAGATATGATTTTAGAAATTTTATTGTAAATATAAATGATGTAAATATAAATAGAGAACTTATTCCAAATGTTAAACTAAAACCTGTACCTAAACCAAAAGCTCCTAAACCAATATCTATGAAAAAGCTAGGTATAAAAAAATACAAGATAAAAGATGAAAAAAAGGATGAAAAAAAGGATGAAAAGAAAGAAGAAAAGAAAGAAGAAAAAGAAGTACTTGTTTTTGATCAGTCAGCTGAAACAAATATAGAAACAACTAAAGATTTATCAAAAATAAATATTGCATATTTAATATGGTATTTACAAATAAAATCAAATAATCGTACATTAAATCAAAATGATATTAATGATTTTAAAAATAAACTTGAAATATATGATACAAATTATTTATATGAAAATATTTTTCTTAATCCTACAAATTATTCAACAAATGCCATTGCAATTTTATTAACAATTGCTCCATTTTTTTATACATATCCACGTTTTTATAATACTTCTTTTCCAATAATAATTGTTGGAGTAATTGGTTTATTAATGTGTATGAATATTATTCAAAGTCAATATGGTGTACTTTTAAAAAATAAACAATTAGCAAATATTTTTATATTAACAACATTATTATTTTATTTAATTTTTTTTATTTTATTAAACAAATTAAATCATTTAACATTATTATTTTTAAGTGCAGGTATTGTATTTATGATGATGAATTATATATTACGAATTATTATAAGTGACCCTAAAAGAAAATTAGGATTTAAACGCTTATTTTATAATGCAAATAATGTTACTTTTACAACATTTAATCCAAATATTGATAAAGTATGCGCTGAAATTAAAAAACGTTATGTTTTAAATATGAGTTCTGAACAATTATATAAATATATAACATCTTTTGAAATTACTGAAAAAGATGAAAGTTTTGTTAAAACTGAACATATATGTAATATTGTTCAACCAATGCTAAGTGTATTTGTTTTATTTTTAATGGGTTCAATATTATCAAAAGCAAAAGATTATAAATTATTAAAAAGCAATGTACAATTAATGGAAGAAAGTTTATTAAAGAGTAGTAATCCAAAAATGGTTTTTGAACAAAAAGAATATGAATTTTTAACATCACCGTTAATTGGTTTTACAGAATTAAGTAATAATTTAATAAACAATCAATATAATTATTATTTACCTAAAGAGTTAAATTTACAATATATAATGGAATCAATAATTGATGAAGTAAATGATAAATTAATAAAAGAAAAGAGTGCACATGTATATGAAAAAACAATATTTAATGAAAAAATAATAAAAAATTTAGATAAACATTTACGACGATTTTTAAACTATCTTCAAAGTGAATATTTACCAATAACATTAAAAGATGAAAAAGAAGATAAAGAAGATAAAGAATATATGCATATTAAAACATTACGAAAAGATAATCGTTATAATATATTTGATGGAACATATAATAAAATACATGATGTTTTAGAACGTTATGAATTAATTAATTTTGATACATCAAATATTGAATCATATTTTGAATCAATAATTGATTTAAATAAATATAAAAAAGAGTTAAAAGATTTAATAAAAAATAGTTGTAAAGATTTTGTTTTTAATAATTTAAATACAAATGAAAAAGAAGCACATAATTTTAAAAATAAATTAATTAAAAACTTTTATGACTTTGTTTCTAAAAATGAATTGGGAGCCGAACGTTATGAAAAATATAAAGTTGAAAAAGATGCTTATTCAATTGAAATGGAAAAAAGTAGTGCGCTAATGGAATCTATTCAATCAGAAATTAGTAAATATCAAAATTATTTAAGTATATTACCTGAAACTCATATTGATTACCAAAAATATAAATCAAATTATGATGCTTCTCGAACAAATTACGAAACTCAAAAAGCAATATTTGAAGAATATAAATCAAAATATGATAATATTGTTAAAATATTTGAATCAATAACAAGTAAATATGTAAATAAATTAGAAAGTAGTAATGTTGAAAATAAATTATTAAATTATATTAAAGAGTTACATATTGATTTTAGTGATAATTTATTTGTAACATTAATACAACATATTGAAGAAAATAATCAAGTTGTTGATTTAGATGAACGAAATAATGCATTAAATAGTATTAAATATAAATTCAAAGATATTTATGATTTTATAACAAATGAAGAGTTATTTAGTGAAAATGAGCAAAATATATTAATAAATATAATTGAATCAAAGATTAAAAACTTATTTAATACATTGTATGTACCAAAAATAGAATATAATAAAAATAATATTATTTTAGGAAATATTACACCAAATTTTGTAAAAAATATTAGTAATTCACTTTTTTCAACAATTATTAAACCAATTTCAACTTGGATTTTATTAGGTAAAATAATGGGAAGTGCTTGGTATTGTGGTAAAATGGCAATGAATGGAATAAATAAAGATTATACTGAACTAATAAGAAATGTTGAATATGATGGTCATTTTAGTAGTATATGGAAAATATGTAGTATGGGAGTAGATAGTGTATATTATGAAGATATATTAAGTAAAAATCGTGAATTATTAGTTGAAAAAGAAAAATCAATGAACCCAATAGGTCGTGGATTCCATTATTTAGGTACTTTCTTATTTTTCATATTGTTTATGGTCTTATTAAATGGATATAATAATATGGTATTTGGTATGAGTATGTATCCATTATGGACGAATTTACCAGCTTTAATAGTATTATTAATAATATTGCTTATAATATATTTTGTAAGAAAATAAATATTATATAAATAAAATAAATAAAAGTAAAGTAAAATAAAATATAATAAAAATATTTTTTAATCTTTTTATCTAATATAAATATAGTTAAATTTATATTAAATTTATATTATAATGAATTTCTTTCCAAATTTACAAACATATGTAAAGGATTATGTGGATACACAAAATGTTCCATATAATTATCAAAGTAAACCTAATTTACCTAATTTACCTCCAGTTGGATATTTTGCAAATAAACAAGTGCGTGGATTAGGTACTAATATATTATCATCAACAATTAAAGCTAATGTTGAAAATACTTGTAATCCAGACGGTGGATTTATATGTAAATATAGTAATATTAAATTTGACACTGGTTCAAATATTATTACTGCAACTGAAGATACAGTAGATAAAATTAATATTGCTATTAGAACTGCTTTTAAAACAAATTTACAAAGTAAAGTTGATACATCTTTTTTAGATAATATGAGTAATTTATTATGTCAATTACCAAATATAATGGTAATGTTAGGATATAAATATAGTAGTGGTAGTGATACAGAACACACTTACACAAATACAAAATCAGGTTATCCAACTATTATTTTAACAGTAAATAGTGCTACAAGTACAAATGCAAATAATCAAGAGCAATTTAATGCTTGTCAAACGGTAATGTCACGAAGTCGTTTATATGATGTATCTAGTTTATTAACAAATAGTTTATTTTTTGGAATCAAAGATTTATTTATTAAATTAAAATCAATTAAAATATTGTTATCAGTTATTTTATTAATCACAGTTTATTTACTTGTTCAAGGTACTGTTTCTTCTGCAGATATTGCATTTAAGATTGCTTCACTTGTTTCAAATCGTAGTTATCCATCATATAGCTTTGTAATTGGTATTATATTAGGTATTGGTATACCAGCTTTAATGTCTATATTTATTTCAAGAAATCAAATAAAGAAAACAAATACTAAATTTGGTAAATATGATATTACACAAAATCCATATGGTAAAGAAGTTCCTGAAGGTAAAGGACAAGAGAAATCAGATACAGCATTAGTTGCAATTATGCTTGGTTTAGCATATACATTTATATTTATTATTTATTTTATGATGAGAGATAAAAATAATTCACCAATTATTAAAATTTGTGTAAGTGCTATTTTCTATATATTATTAACTTGTATTATTTTCTTACTCTTCTATTGGGCTCCAATTGTAAGTTATGCAAATGATGAAGAAGATGACCGTGCTTTTGGTATTTCTCGTCCATTAAAGGTTTGGACAAAAGGTGATGATAATAAAGATATTTCAACCGTTATATCAAATAAATATATTGATAGATATTTAAGAAGATATTTTGCAATTTATGCAATTGTTGCATTAGCTATTTGTATTATTTATATAACTCAATCAAATACTCAACAGAAGAATGTTGCATCATCATTTGTTGAAGGAATAATGGCTTCATGTGCAATTCTTGCATTACCAATATTATGGATATTTAATTGGTATACAGGTATTACATTATTTATTGCATATCCAATGATATTAATGATTGCACGATATTTCCGTTATCCATTATATTATTTATTAAGAAATATGTATTTAAATAGTCCTAAATTACAATCTGAATGTTCTAAATTAAAACAAGAATTTGACCATCCTGAATCATATACAGCTCCTTGGGATTTAATGGGAGTAACAATATTTAAATATATAATTAAAATGTTTTGTGGTCGTGCTTTATATTCTGACATTTTCGTTGATTATCGCGATGGTTACCGTGATATTTCAGGTAACGCTTATGTAACTGGTCATGTATTCCGTATGATGATGAAAGATAAAAATGGACCATTTGATTATTATCATCATATATTAGTTTTCATAATAACAATTATTGTATTCTTATTCTTAATATTTGGTGTAGTTGGTAAAGAAAATGCATTTTAAATAAAAAGTAAAAATAAAATAATAGTAAAAATAATAGTTAAAAATAAATTTATTATAATAAATTTTTATTATAATAATAAGTAAAACAAAAAGTAAATATAATTATAATTAAAACATTTTTTCTAATGGATTGAATCCATAATGGATTTCAAGAAGTAAATGAGATATTCCGTGTAATCCAATAATAATTGTAATAAGTAATAATAATATTAACTTTTGATATAATGAAATATTAATTTTTTTGTAATTAAAATAAATAATAACTAAAACAAATAAAAGTATAATACCAGTTAAAAGATGAGCATAAAAAGAAGGTTTTGAATAAACAGTTTCAAACATTTTTTTCTTTAATATTTAAATAATAATTTTTTTATTAAAATTAAAATAATTTATATTATAATATTAGATAATATAAAAATGTGTACTAAAACTTATATATTAATAATTATTTTAATAATAATAATATTATATTTTAATAAAGAATTTATTTTAAATAAATTAAATATGAAAGAACATTTTGAAACATATAAAAGAAATCCATACAATTACTACGAATCTGGTGCAACTCCTTTAAATTTTTATGAATTCCCAATTTATAGAAAACCTTATATGTATCCTCAACAATTCTATAAATCTTACCCATTACCCCACTTATCTTATTATGAAGATTCAGTAACATTGCATTAAATAGACCTTATAAATTTCCAACCAAGTTTTTCGCAAATCTTTTTCCAAACCATTTCAGTTTGATATAATTTTTCACGATTTTTTAATAATACAAAATGTTTTTTAAATTCATCTAATTCTAATAATTCAAAAAATTTATGTAATACATATGAATAATTTAATAAATTTTTTCTGTCATTTGGACATACTTCCATAAATGGACCTTGTATTTCTTTAAACATTAATCGTAATTTATCTTCTAAATCTTTAGAAAGTTGTGGAGGAGGAACACCATTTACTCTATAAAGTATATGAGCAACGTGGTCAGTATATTTTGTTAAACCATTTTTCTTTAAATATTTTTTAATTTTATGTGTTGTCAATTCAGAAAGATTTGAAATACGTTCTTTTTTAATTTCACCTAAAATAATATTAAAAACATCATCAGGTATTTCTGTTGATTCTTTTGCTTGAAATTGTGCTAATAGTTCATTAAAATGATTAATACGTTTATAAGAAAAGAAAACGGCTTCTAATGGTGGGTCTTTAAATGAAGGTTTTTCAGATTCAATCATTACGTGAAGTTCTAAACCGCATTTTTCACAAATTTGTACACCATCTGATGCATATAATAACATTTCAACATCACAATTTTCGCATTTAAATATGCTATTATCAATTTTTAATTTAGGAGCATAATTTTTATCAACTTTTCTTAAATATTCATCTAATAATTCTTTTTTATTAACTTTACATTCTTGTCCAACAAAATCAGTAATTTTAGATGAAGCATGAGTATTTTTTTCTCCTGCTTCGCTTGTCCCTCTATTTTTATTTTTTTGATATTCTTTAAAAATATTTTCATTAAAAGTATGAGGTGAATCATCTTTTAATAAATCTTTAATATTTACTATTTTAGGTTCTTCTACACTTTCATGTGTAACAGTATCTTCTTTATCTTCATCTTCTTCTTCACTATCTTCTATACTTTTATTATCATCTTCATCTTCTTCATCATTTAATGTACTATTTACAAAAAAATTTTTATCTTCATCATCATTTGATTCAAGTTTTGATTCTTCAATATTATCAAAATAACTATTTAATATATCACCAACTTCCATAAAATAATTTTTCTCTTCTTCACGATTTTCAATAGAACTTATTGTTTTTTGTAAACTTTCTATTTCATCTCGTAAACTATTTTTGCGTATCATTAAATCAATATTCATTTTATCTTCTAATACTAAATTTCTTAATTCTTTATACTCTTTTATTAATTGTTTTAATTGCTTTCGTTTTTCAGGTAATGATTTTTGTAATGATTTAAAATATTGCACCATAGATTGATGTTTAGCTTCAATTGTAATATTTGATAAATCACTTGGGTCAATTTTTTGATTTCCTTTATTGGAAGGTTTGAAACGTAACACCATTTTTTCTATTATATATTTAATATAAAATTATTCCTTTATATTAAATTTAAAAATTTTGTTGAAAAATAAAATAATTTGTTAAAAAATAAATATTAAACATAATCCCAATAAAAATAATTATATATCTTTTTTTGTTCAATAGCTTTTTTAAGACTATCTCGTGACATTTTAAATTTAAGTTGTACTTCTTTAATTGTTGGAAAAGTTTCTAAAACTTCTTTTGTAAAAGGATGAATTTGTTTAATACCTTTTGAACCAGATATAATTTTTTCAGCTTTTGGAATAATACCACCTTTTTTAATAAAATCTTCTTTTAATGTTTCATCACAATCATCATAAAATTTCCAATAATGACCTTGACTTGTTGTTCCACGTTTTATAGCACTACAAAGTGAAGCAGGCGATTTAAGTTTCATAGCAATATAAGCTGATTTTTGTGAGTCATATACTTCAAGAATTTTATTTTTATCAAGATTAAGACGAGCAACTAAATCACGACGAGAATTTAAAATTATTTCAGTTGGTGGAATTACATAAGCTTTATCTTCAGTATCTCTATCAATTAAATTCCATCTATAACCGTGATATACATAATTTCCACGAGCTGAAGAACGAAGTGTACTATCTGAAAAATTATCAATATGATAATTTTCACGAAAAAATCTTACAGTATCAATAATTGAATCAAATGATGTAATATATTCAAGCGTTTCAGGGTCATATTGTTGAACAATAGGACTTTTTACATTTGGTCTATTTTTAGACTCCAAAAATTTAGATATATTATTTGTATTTATATCATATTTACTATCATTGTTATCTTTATTATCTTCATTATTATCTTCATTATCATCTTTTTTATCATTATCATCTTTTTTATCATTATCATCTTTTTTATCATTATCATCTTCTTTATTAATATTATTATCAATATTCTTATTATTTTTAATTTCATTTAAGAATGAATTTGAAAAGATATTTAAAAAATTAACATCGGTATTTGTTGATATTAATTCAATAAGCTTCTCTTTTAAATCATTTTCTCTTTTTCTTTCTTGAAGTTCATCTTTTCTAATCTTTTCTTTTATTTCTAAATTTTTTTTTCTTTCTTCCATTTCATCTTTTCGTTTTTTTTCATCATATTCCATTTTTTTAAGTTTAATTTCAGCATTTTTATCAATTTTTTTATTTTCAATTAATATTTTAGCGTGTTCAATTTTACTTATGTCTTCATATTTTTTATAAATATCAATATTTGCTTTTATTATATTTAATAATTTTTTATATGATTGTTCATTAAAAAGAAATATTTCTTTTGAATTTGTATTTTTATAATTTTTAATATTATATATAGATATATCATCATGATCATGTAAAAATTTTTCAAATTTATTATTACAACTACATTCAAATAATTCTAATATAATAAATTGACCAAATTGAGTAAGTAAACTTGGACTACGTGTTTTAATATCATCTGAACATCCAATTTTAACATAAATGGAACCATCTTCAGCTTCTCCAACTTTTCCTAAATAAACAACATTTTTTTTATCAAATAATTGTATTAAAGCATTATGTATTTTTTCTTCTTCTTTTCTTTTATTATAAAAATTATCAATAATATTATCTTCTTTTAATTCATATTTACCTGTATCTTTTATTTCTTCAATAACATCTAATACCCAATCTTGAAATTTTTGAGCAATGGGTTTATTAGAACGATTAATTACCTTATATAAACCACGTTCTGTTAAAAATATTTTATTTTGAATACCACTATTTGTTTTAACAGGACATAAAACTTTTTCTTTATCTGATAAAAATTGTACATTACTTCGTATATTTTTAATATCTAGTATATTAGCGATATCTGATGCTAAAAATAAAGGTTTATCCGTAGTACCTTGAATTAAAACATCATAATCTGTTTTATTTAGTTTAAATATTTTTAAAATATCCATTTTATTTATATATATATAATTATATATAAGTTCTTTATATTCACATAAAAAATAAAATTAGAAGTACTCATAGTTAGTTTAATATTTTGTTAAAAAATATTTTATAAATAAGATATAATTATCATTGTCGGAATTTCCGACACCCTTCAAAAGGGTGTCGGAAATTCCAATATATTTGTAAAATATTGATGTTCTATATAGTTTTATTAAGAATAATTCAATAAAATATTTATAATAACAACTAAATATATTTTTATATTTAAATATATCTTTTATGTATACCTCAAGGATATCATTAAAACAAATAAGCAAATAAAAAGGGTATATAATTTTGTATACCCTTATAAGTATTAAAAAAATTTAATTCTTTAATTTAAACACCTATGCGATCCCTAATGCTTTGTTTTAAGTACTGCATAGAACTAAATAATATTATTAACTCCAATATTTTAAAAAATAATAAGCTAATATAATTTCAAAAATCTTATTTTTTCGTAATAAATTTTAAAAATAAATCAAATAAAAATATATAGAAAAATTTGATACTTCTTATAAATTAAATAAAAAATGGATGATTATAAAATATCAATACGAGAAATTGAAAGAATGATATTTATAAGTAATGCTTTAAATGATGGTTGGACAGTAAGAAGAGTTGGTGTTGAAAAATATGAATTTATTAAAGATAAAGAAACATATGAAAAAGATATTTCTAATCACGCTACTTTAGAAGATTTCTTAAAAAGTAATTCTAGTATAGAAAAATTCTTAAAATCAAAAAAGAAGTAAGAATTGCATTACTGATTTTGTAGATAGTAATTTGTATATATATATTAAAAGTAGATTTTTGTGGTGTAAAATATTTTTTTAAAAAATAAAATAAAAAAGTAAAAAAATATAGGAATTTTTATAAAAAAATCTATATAAAGAAGTTTTTATAAAATAATAGGAAATTTTAAAATTAAAAAGTTAAGGAATTTTTTAATTTTTAGAAATAAAAAAATAAATAAAAATTCAATAAAAATAAGTTATTGAAGATATGTATAAAAAGGTATTGATATCAGTAGCTTAAAAGTTGGATTTTACTTTTTACGATTTTTTAAAAAAAATAATAATTAATTAAATTAAATTAATTTGTGTTTATTTCCAAAATTTTTTTCTAAACATATAGTATATAAAACAAAACAAGCAAAAATGACTGGTGGTCTTATGCAACTCGTAGCCTATGGTGCTCAAGATGTTTACCTTACTGGTAATCCTCAAATTACTTTCTTCAAAGCCGTCTACAGACGTCATACCAACTTCAGTATGGAAGCTATTGAACAAGTTTTCAATGGTCAAGCTGACTTCGGTAAAAAAGTCACCTGTACTATTTCCCGTAACGGTGATTTAATCCACCGTATGTACCTTCAAGTTACCCTTCCTCGTATTGAAGCCACTTCATCAAGTGCTTTCTTCCGTTGGGTCAACTATGTTGGTCACATGCTTATCAAATCCGTTGAAGTCCAAATTGGTGGTCAACGTATTGACAAGCAATATGGTGATTGGCTCAACATCTGGACTGAACTTACTGTCCAACCTGGTCACCGTGCCGGTTATGATAACATGGTTGGTAACACTGTTGCTTTAACTGGTACTGGTTTAAGCTCAACTGAAGCCACCACTTTATATGTTCCTCTCCAATTCTGGTTCTGCCGCAACCCTGGTCTTGCTCTTCCTTTAATTGCTCTCCAATACCACGAAGTCAAGATTGAAATGGATATCCGTCCTAAGAGCGAACTCTATGTATCAACCTCAGGCTCACTCTCAGCCTGCGGTGTTTCAACCAATGGTCTTGATGCTTTCTGTGTTCCTTCACTTGAATATGCTTCATTATACATTGACTACATCTATTTAGATACTGATGAACGTCGTCGTTTTGCTCAAACTTCACACGAATACCTCATTGAACAACTCCAATTCACTGGTGATGAATCAACAGTTAACACAAATGTTAAAGTTAAGCTCAACTTCAACCACCCAGTCAAGGAATTAATCTGGGTTGTTCAACGTGATGATGTTGTTAAACTTGGTTACAACCAATGGAACAACTACACTGATGACTTCGATGCTGATTCAGGTGTTGGTTCAGGTTCTGGTCTCCCTAATGCTTCCAACCTTGTTTTCTCCAACGTTGAAGGTGGTTCAAACGTATTCCCTTTCGTTGGTGTTAATGACAATGCTGCTTACATTGCTCAACTCCTTGCTGCTGGTATTGATGTAGGTTCAGTTGGTGCTACTGGTGCTTCAGTCCGCCCTGTCACTCTTCCTGTTGGTCCTGGTCCTAATGCTAACAACTTAGCTCCTACTGACTTCGGTGCTTTCACCACTGCTGCTGATTACTCAGACCATGCTGGTTTCGGTCCTATCAACGCTGGTCGTAACCCCACCGTTCGTGCTAAGCTCCAACTTAACGGTCATGACCGATTCCAAGAACGTCTCGGCTCATACTTCAACTTAGTCCAACCTTACCAACACCACACCAACATCCCTCCTACTGGTATCAACGTTTACTCATTTGCTCTCTTCCCTGAACAACACCAACCCAGTGGTACTTGCAACTTCTCTCGTATCGATAATGCTACTCTCCAACTCCAACTTACCCCTAAAGCTGCTTTAGGTTCAAAGATACGCGTATACGCAGTAAATTATAATGTATTACGTATCATCAGTGGTATGGGAGGCTTAGCATATAGTAACTAAATTTTGTATTATGTTTGTTCTTTTTTTATTTTATTAGTATAATATGAAAAGTATATCTATTTTACTTAATCGGATATACTCTAAAAATAATATATAAAAAATTTATATATTATTTAAAAAATAATAAATAGTTATGATATAGTATATATTATTTTTTATTTACTATTTCTAAATATTGATTATATGTCATATTTGTATTTATAAAATGTGATTCAAATAATTTTGTTCGTCCATTCCAATAATTTTTAACCATATCTTCTGAAATATTTTTATTAAATACGTTTGTTAAATATTTAGATACATTCGGCGATGATACTCTTTTTCCATCATCCATTTTATTTTTATTTTTCCAATTTAATATTTCAATAATTTCATCCATTTCTAATTGTCGTTTTCCATTTGATACTTTTTCATTAAATGAAATATTTTTATTAGATTCTTTTATTTCTTTATTTTTAATTATTTTTTCAATAATATTTTTATCATCTGTTGGTAATATTTTACCTTGCCATATTTTTCTAACAGTATCTCTATGTAAATTATATTTTTTTGCAACATCTTGTTGTAATATTTTTTTATTATTATCGTCTATTTTATCTTTTAATTCAAAAATTTCTCTAATTCGTTCATTTGATAAATTGTCATTTCTTGTAGCATTTATTTGTGATAATGATATATTAACACAATGTTCAATACTCCTTTCTTGACCATAATTTGGATTTAAAATACCTTCTTTTTTTAAACTTTGAACTATTTTTGTATTTATTTCATTATTAATTATTTTATTTATATTATCTTCAATATTTTTATTAATTTTATTTTTAACATAATATATCATATTTGTTTTATCTAAATCAATATCATAAATAACATCTTTATGTTTATTATTTTTTATTTCTTCAGCATATTTTCTAATAATATCAAAATTACAATCATTATTATATTCATTAATAATATCATACATTAAACTATATTGATATTTCTTAACAATTAAATAATGTTCCATTTTCTTATATAATAATTTAATTATTGACATTTTTGATATACATAAACATACATTATAAACATTTATACTTAAAGTATCATTTTTAAAATCTGAACATATTAAATTTTTTATTTCATTTAATAAATTCGGCGTATCTTTTTGTGCAATTGATAATTTTGGATAAAATTTATTTTCTTCTAATACTTTATAATGCATTGTAACGCATCCTTCAGCATCAAATAATCCAGTTATATATTTCCAATTTAATCTTTCTTTTATAATAAGTATATCATCATTTTTATAATTATTTGAATTTTGTAATTTTTTAACTAATTCATTTTTATTTTCATCATTTTTTTTATTTAAATACTTTAAGTATTCAATTCCATAATTTATGCGATTAATTTTAATAATTGAATAATTCTTCATATCATTTAATATTTTTAAACAATCTATACCTACTATTACTAAATTGTATTGTATACGTTGATTTTCTTTATGTTTATCACTTTTATATATATTACCTCCATATTTTTGTTGTATTTTTAATAAAACATTTAATACACATTGTGTAAATCGAATCATTAAACATCCTTTATTTATATATATTGAACCATCGCCATCAAAAAATCCAGAAATATAAGATGGATCAATATATGACTCATTTTTTAAATCTTCATCATATAATATTTTTATTTCTTTTAATAAATTATTTTTATTATCATAATAATATGATCTATTCTTTTCACGTTTTTCAGAAACCCAGTTATTATCTTTCATTTTTTCAAATTGATATTGTTTAGCAGTTTCATTTTTTATTTCTTTTTTTGTCATATCATATAATTCTAATTTAATTTTAACACGATTCGTCATATTTAAATGTATCCAACGTTTTTCTGCCCATCGTATTTTCCAATCATCTACAATTGTATTAAATGATTTTACATTATCAAGATTAAATGTATTTATTTTTCCTTGTAAAAAATCACGTGATTTATTTGATGTAAATCCTACATAAATACCTCTTTTTAATCCGTGATAAATAATATTATCATCTAAGCCTAATATTTGTGAACATCTTGACACTAGTCTCATTTTACATGATGATCCACCCATTAAATATTTATATTCATCATTATGATATTCCTTCATAAAAGATACAATTTTACTATAAATATTATCAGAAATATGTGATGTTCCATATCCTTTTGTAAAACCAATATGTTTAATTTCTTTTAATCTATCATATTGGATACTTTTTCCATATAATGATAATGTTACAACACAAGCATAATAATTATTATATTTTTTATAATATTCTTCAATTACTTCTTTACTAAATACAGACGATACAAGTAGTTTTCCAATATTTAAATTATAAGCAACCGGTTGTAATCCAACACAAGTGTTTATATTCGCAATATATGATAATCTATATTGAATACCTTCTTTACAATTATCATTTACATTAAACCCATCAATTTTAAAATTATTAATTTTAGTATCTCTTTGAACAGGTGTCCATCCAATATAATCATCACGATCTTTCATAGATTTAACATCTAATCCTAAATCAACAATCCCTAAATAAGTATTTGTAATACGATCTTTAATCATATATTTTAAACTCCTAAATTTTTTATTTGATGTTTTAGCAGAACTTGTTGATATTTTATAATAATACCATTGATTCATTAATTCAGGAGTGTTACAAAAAACAATTTCTAAATCTAAATTTTTAATAATATTTTCATCATTTTTAATTTTAAATATTTGTTGTCTATATAAATCTTTTTTATCTTTATATTTATCAATATTATTTATTATATCTTCATTTTTATTATTATCTATATCATGATTTTTATTATCATACTTTAATTTTAAATCATCAAACCATATTTGAATATCCTTTTTTAATTGATTTATTTCAAAATTATAGTTTAATTCACTTATTAATTCTTTATTCATTTTATATACTATTAATTAATAATATATTATTATTTATACTTTACCGCATATACTTTATAAAATTATTTTATAAAGTAAATTTTTATTTTTATCATTTTTTATAACTTTTATATAAAATAATTAATTTGTTAAAAAAAATAAAAAATTGATTTTTTATTTTTATACTTTTTTATTCTCTTTTTACAAGTAGAAAATAATTTATATTGTTTAAAAATGATTGAAATTCGTATTACTCCTTTCCACACTGTTTACACCAAGAATTGTAATAACTTTTCTGTGAAACGTGAAATTGAAACAACTACTCTTATCGTGAAACACGAAGAGATTATTACAAATGATTACCAAAATCCATTATATGAAGAATTTGATTTAGTCGGTTTTAGTAATTGTTCTGTTGGTAAGTCTGAACAAGAAATATTTGTAAATTCACATTGTCCTTTCCGTTTTGAAGAAAAAGAAGGTGAAACACACTTTATTTTTAGTAATTCTTATGTAGAAGATAATAAACAAAAGAAACTACGTAGCATAACAACACCAGTTAAAATGAGTGATGAACTATGTGAATTCTTTGAACTTCCATCTGGAAGTACAAAAAGTAGAATTGATATTATTCAATTAATGAATACATATATCAACGAACATAAACTTAAAAACCCTGAACGTGGTGCTGAATTTATTCCAAATGAAAAACTTCAAAAGTTTTTTGGAAATGAATCTGTAAAATATATGAATATGGCATCTTTTCTA
>JACCDZ010031944.1_pt1 | contig 21432 bp, 22 predicted proteins | sample 7449551 | NCBI WGS metagenome assembly JACCDZ01 (sample SAMN15323452, study PRJNA562643) | freshwater metagenome | isolation source: river surface water | place: USA:Blue River Watershed | collected 2017-08-18
AGAATGATCCTAAGGGTTATTTTTTACTTTATTATTTATTGCTTGTTTTTGCAAAACCACCCAAGAAATTACCAGCTAGAAAAAACTAACTGGTAAATAATGGGGGTTCTTTAGCATCGACTAATTAATGGCAATTACATTATGGTGATATTTTGCTTGGTATTTGGTTTCACCGTCATTAATCAGTGATCTAGCGATGGTGCACTTGTTTAACTGGTTCTTTAATGTAAAAACTAATCACCACAGCGATAAATAAACCAATTGGCAAGACCGCTAATGCCAAGCGATAATTAAGCGCATTACTGCTGGCAAACCCAAAAGAATGATTACTTAACAAAGCGCCAATCAACAATTGCAACAGCGGAGCACTCGCCATAATAATCATGTTTGAGGTGGCTAATGCGGTTGCCTGAATTCTCGAATCAACAGAATCTTTAATTACCGCCAAAGCTTGCACGTAAACCGAGCAAAATACCCCAGCCAAGAACAAACAGCCAAACATCAATCCTTCAGATAGATTCGGGACTAAAATAATTAAAGCCGTCGTGATGCAGGCACAAATAACTCCACCGACCATAATTTTAGTATGTTTATGATATTTTTTAGACAGAAACCCATTTAATGGTCCACCCATAGCGATCCCAATGAAGACCACCGAGACCATGCTGGATGCTAATGGATGACTAAATGGATAGGTATTGGTCAGAAATGACACGCCCCATAAAGAGGTAAATGCATTGACAATTGAAAACATAAAAAATGCATACATGCTGCCTAAAATCACTTGTTTATTCAACATTAACACTTTGACTTGAGCAGCAATTTCAAATAATGAAGCCTTAGGTTTAGCCGTGCTGGCAGGTTTATCATGTAACAAGAACGTAACTGCAAAAATTAACATAAATGCCAACACACTGCAAGCACCCATCATTAAACGCCATGAGTGATTGGTTAAAAAATGCGCTAAAAAAACCACACTTAGTGTAACCCCCAGCATGGAAATCGACTCACTTAAACCCAGCATTAAGGCAAATTTATTGGCAACAAAATTATTAATAATAATCTTAAGCATACCTACAAAGCCAAAAGCCGAGCCAAACCCCATTAAAACCCGTCCCCACACCGCAATTTCGTAATTCGGCGCCAGCGTAAGAATAGTGCAACCTGCCGAGAGCAGCGCTGCAGCAACGATCAAAATATTTTTAGCTTTAAAGCGATCATATAAAATCCCAACCGGAATTTGCATTAAAACATAAGAGTAATAAAATGCGGCGGATAAATTACTTAATTCAATGGTATTCAAATGAAAATCTTTAACCCAAACATCACTCATGACACTGGTGGCTGTTTGTAGGAAAAATTGAAAAAAAACAAATGAAGTAGCGATAAACCAAGCTAAGTAAGACTTAAGTTGATTCTTCAATGGTTCTGGCGTAAATAGATTATTGGTTTGCATTATTGGATTATGTTCCCAAACAATTTAGAGATTACAAAACTTAAATTCAGCGACCAAACAATCGCCTCATTCATAACTTGACTCATGCTTAATCAATATTGATATATCAATGAGGTGCTTAGTATAACATCTTAGACCACTCATTAACACTCAGCCCGCCAAATTTTTAATTTGAATTAATTGCAAAACAATACTTATTTATTGCTCAATTACCCAAAATCAGCGCAACACCAGTATACTCAAGCAGATCATAACATCTATGAAACTGAGTAAATCCGCATAAACGAAACCCCACAATTAAATCAAGTTGCTTAAGATAACTCGTCATTAATTCAAGTTCCATAAATCAGCAGGTTTAACAAAATAGCTGCGCTGCAAAATTAATTTACTCTATAGCTCTAATCCATGATAAGCTTCAGGCATCAATTTTTTATCTTTTAAAGGGGAATTTTATGTTAGGGAATGTAAAAGGAAAAGTAACGTTAATTACAGGTGCTGCATCAGGTATTGGTAAACATATGGCAGAAAAATTTGCTGAATATGGTTCAGCGATTGTGATTGCGGATCTGAATTTAGACGCAGCACAAGCGGTTGCGGATGCAATTAAAGCCCAATATAAAGTTGAAACTTTAGCGGTTGCAATGGATGTAACTAATGAAGAGCAAGTTAATGCTGGAGTTAAAGCAACCGTAGCCAAATTTAATAAATTAGATGTAGTTATTTCAAATGCAGGGATTCAAACTATTGCTCCTATCGTTGATTTTGATGCTACAGCATGGAAACGCTTGATTGATATTCATCTACATGGTACATTCTTAGTGGCTAAAGCCAGTATGCAACAAATGATTGCCCAAAAAACTGGCGGTCGCGTATTAGTAACTGGTTCAATCCACTCAGTTGAAGCCTCTAAAAATAAAGCCGCTTATGTTGCAGCCAAACATGCTCAATTAGGTTTTGTGCGTTCGATTGCTGAAGAAGGTGCACCTCATAATATTTCGGCTAACTTATTATGCCCTGGCTTTGTAAGAACGCCATTGGTTGAGAAACAAATTCCAGAACAAGCTAAAACCTTGGGAATTAGCGAAGAAGAAGTAATCAAAAATGTAATGCTGGGTGATACCGTTGATGGTGAGTTCACTACTTTGGATGATGTGGCGAATGTTGCATTATTCTTAGCTGGTTTTGAAACCAACGCCCTAACTGGTCAACATGTATTAATCAGCCATGGAATTGGTATGTAATTGTATCCTTAACCTAACCCAGCATAACTTGTATCAGATATTATGCTGGGTTTTACTTAAATGATTTTATAATCTATCACGCACAAAAAACTAAATCAGGCGGCTAAAATCACATAAAACATTGACACACTTAGTTCTGTGTCTGCTTTAAAAGCGCTAACCAATTGCTCAAGCCTTGTTCCACAAAAAAATCTTCCAAAAAACTCAACATGGTTAATTTGCGTTTTAATGCAAGTTCTTGCCCGCGTTTAGTCTGCATTAAATCGGCTAATTTGATTAATTTTTCAAAAAAATGATTTACGGTGTGGTTCTTACCCGACTTAGCATTCATAGCGTATGCTTCTAAATCTAATTCATCGGTTGGTAAACGCTCTGGTTCAAACAACGGGCGGCTTTTGGCACCACCAAAGGCAAACGTACGCGCAACCCCAATCGCCCCAATCGCATCTAATTTATCAGCATCATAGACGATTTTAGTTTCAATATCCTTCAATTGTGGATTATACCCAGTTTTACTAAAGCCAATATTATCAATAATGTCCAGAACTTGCTCAATTAACTCAGGATTTACGCCTTGCCCATCCAGCCATTTTTTGGCGCGCCCTGTTTCATCACTTAATTTATAATCATCAACATCATGTAATAACACCGCTAATTCCACTACTTGGCGCTTGGCACTTGGCTCACTGGCTAAAAGTTGCTGAGCATTTTGCCAAACCCGCTTAATGTGCTCAAAATCATGTCCCGAATAATCCGTTTGATGAATGCTCTCCACAAATTGAAAGGCTTGCGCGATTAATTCAGCCGGCACGATCTCTTTAACATAAAAGCGATTATCCACAGCAACGAGAGGAAACCCTGTTGGCAATTCAGCTTTAGCAATTAGCCTAAAAGCATTTTTTTCATAAAAACGATGTGCCGCCAAATATTTCTCAGTCGTACCCAAATAAAGTTGCTTAATCCCATGCTCCAGAGCAAATTGGTATAATTTGTCCACCAACTGTTGTCCAATTTGGTATTCAGCACCTCGATAAGCTTTAGCAACAAACATTTTTCTTAACGCCGCTTGAGCATGCGCAAAAACTTTTAATGAAACACAACCGACCAATTCTTCATTGATGAACGCCAACCAAAATTGCCCACCACTAGCTTGATAATACTCAGGAATGTGCAGTAAGTCTGGCTGATCTTCACGACTGATTGCTACGCCAAATTCATCGACTTGAATCGCCAAAATTAAGTCAATTACCGCCGCCGTGTATTGCGGTTCAAATTCTTGAATAATTAATTTCATAAAGCACCTATCAAAAACAATGGCAGGCTTAAAAGCCTACCATTATAAAATTACCACCAATTATTTTTTCTTTTTCGGCATATATAAATCAGTGATTGAGCCATCAACGATTTCACAAGCAAAGGCAACTGATTCGGATAGCGTTGGATGCGCATGAACAGTTAAAGCAACATCATGAATATCACAATCCATTTCAATCGCTAAACAAGTTTCAGCTAATAATTCACCTGCTCCAGCACCAACAATTGCCGCACCAATAATCCGATGCGTATTTTTGTCGGTAATGATTTTGGTAAACCCGTCATCACGTCCATTACCCAGAGCACGACCAGACGCAGCCCATGGGAATTTACCCACTTCGATCTGTAAGCCTTGCGCTTTAGCTTCTAATTCAGTTACACCAACCCATGCCACTTCTGGATCTGTGTATGCAATACCAGGAATAACCCGTGCGTCAAAGAATGATTTCATGCCAGCACAGTTTTCAGCCGCAACCCGACCCTCATGTACCGCTTTATGTGCCAACATGGGTTGACCAATTACATCCCCAATGGCATAAATATGCGCAACATTAGTCCGTTGTTGTTTATCCGCAGGAATAAAGCCTTGCTCATTAACAATCACACCAGCCGCATCAGCACCAATTGTCTTACCATTTGGACGACGACCCGCGGCTACCAAAACTTTATCAAATTTTTGTGGTTCAGCAGGAGCGCTTGGACCTTCAAAAGTAACCCACAATCCATCAGCTTTAGCTTCAACTTTAGCACATTTAGTTTTAGTTAAAATTGCATCATAACGTTTTTTAATCCGATTCTCAAGCACTTTAACTACGTCACGATCTGCACCAGGAATTAAACCATCACCTAATTCAACTACGGTAATTTTAGAACCTAAAGTTCCATAAACTTCAGCCATTTCCAGACCAATAATTCCACCACCAACGACTAACATTTTTTCAGGCACTGATTCCAACAACAATGCACCAGTTGAATCAATTACACGTGGATCATCAAATGGGAAGCCTGGGACTTTAAATGAATGCGAACCTGATGCAATAATTGCATTTTTAAAGCGTACGACTTTTTTACCCTCAGCCGTATCAATTTCAATCGTATAAGGTGAGGTAAATTTTGCCATACCTTGAATTTTTTCAACTTTACGTTGTTTGGCTAAACCATCTAAACCTTTGGTTAATTTACCAACTACGCCAGATTTAAACTCGCGAATTTTATCGATATCTAAATTTGGTTTACCAAAGCTCACGCCATGATGGCTCATTTCATCAGCTTCATTAATGACTTTAGCCACATGTAATAAGGCTTTAGATGGGATACAACCCACATTTAAGCACACACCACCCAAAGTTGCATGTTTTTCAACCAAAACTACTTTTAAACCTAAATCGGCAGCACGAAAGGCTGCGGTATAACCACCAGGCCCAGCACCCAAGACCATTACATCACATTCAATCTCACCTGATTGCGCCGCAGGCGTAGCTGCCGCTTGTGGTGCGACTGCCGCCGCTGCAACTGGTGCAGCTTGAGTTACAGGTGCCGCTGCTGCCAAAGCAGCTCCATCAGCTTGAACTTTAACTACGATATCACCTTCATTAAGTTTAGAACCAACTTGGACTAAAACTTCGGTAACCACTCCAGCTTTATCAGCTGGAACTTCCATGGTAGCTTTGTCAGTTTCAAGCATGATTAAATTATCATCAATGTTAATTTTATCGCCAACTTTTACATAAACTTCAGCAACATTAACATTATCGTGACCACCAATATCGGGAACTCTAATTTCTAAAATGCTCATATTAATTCCTTATTATATTAATTTTATTTCAGATTACACTAAAAACACCAGCGACAATCAACTTAAATTCAGCTACAATATTTAAAAATATCAATATCAATCATTAGCTTAAGCTGAAACTCAATCCAACTCTAATTACAACCAGATTAATTTTACCTGATTTGAGGAAATTTATCCATATGCAGTGCAACTTAAAATCATTTATGACTGCATAACCCGCTCAATTTTGCGATCACTCAGAATATGCCCAATTGCAAAAAGCACACATAAACCAATTACCCACCAGAACAAAATCACAGGATTCATTTCTTGTGTGAGAGCACCGAACTCACCACCCAGCCACGCACCAATCGCCCATGAAATCGCCATGTTTAATGAAACCAAGGTTGCCGAAAACCCTTTGGGCGCAAAAGTGGTTGCCGCGGCTAACATAACAGGCAAAGTCAATAATTCACTAAATGAAAATAAGGTATAAAAGCCCAAAATATAACCTGAACTACCAATATAATTCGGATTAATCCCAATTTCACGAACTAATGGTAATAAAATTAAACTCCCACCTGCAACTAATAAATAGCCAATCGCCAATTTCCAGCTCAAGGTCATATCCCGCCCAGTTTTATTTTTAAAACTTTGGTACATAGTTGCCACAATTGGTGAATAAATAATAATTAAAAGACCATACATCGCATAATACCACGTCGATGGAATTAAAAAACTCCCGACATGCCGATCGATATTTTTTTCCGCATAGAGAGTCAAAAGTCCGTAAGGTAAGACATAAATTACATTCCAGAAAATATTAGTTACGCACAACATTAAATAAACTGCTAATTTTTTCTTCTCAATTGCCGTCCAAGGTTCTTTAATGCGCTTATCACGGTGTACAATATTACCCACATCTTTCAAGCTCTTATTCTTAGACATTAAGAAATTAATAATTCCAATAAATAAACCCACTGCAGCCATGCCAAACGCATATTCAAAACCATATTCAACCTGAACCACGCCACCAATCATTGGACCCAAGAAACCACCAATGTTAATTGACATATAAAAAATCGCAAACGAGGCATCTTTACGCGAAGTTTCGCTATTTTTAAAGAACTCTCCAACCATGGCACTAATTGCTGGTTTCATCAACCCACAACCAATAATTAATAACGTCAAGCCTAGGTACATCGCTTTTTCACCTGGAAAAGCCAATGCCGCATGACCACACATCATAATGAACGATCCCGAGAGCACAGCCCATTTACGTCCAATTACTTTATCCGCTATCACCCCACCGATGACAGGAGAAACATAAACTAAGGCACCATAATAACCAACCAAACGCAGCGCATCGGCATCACTCCAGCCTAGCCCTCCCGAAATAACCTTGGCTGAGGCGTACAGCACCAACAAACTTTGCATGGTATAAAAACTAAAGCGCTCCCACATTTCAACCGATGAGAGTGCAATTACGCCGCGTGGATAATTTAATTTAGCCATACTTTTATCTTTCTTAATTAAGCATCAAGTCAAAAAACAAAAAGCAAAACTAGCTGAAGTTTTGCTAAAAACAAATTATAATACATTTTGTTACTAATTAGTAAAATTTCATTGATTTACTAGTTGTTTTCATTCAATATAGAAATTGCACCTCGATGTTGTAGCACCAAATCTACGCTATTCAAACTTTAAGCCACAAATGCAAAACCTGAGTTTTATTTCAACTCAGGCTCTAAAAATTAATCTATAGATTAGAAACCAGGTACTGCTGCAGTATAGGCATTAATTGCTGGAGTGCTCGATAGTGTATAAACGCCCATAATATAGTTTTGATAAACGGTATTTGCCGAAGTTATTACCGCACCAGGATATTGCACCGTTGCCCAAGTCGCGGCACCAAATGTTCCATCTGAATTGCGCGCAACATGACCAATCCCAGCATGAAGCCCTAAAGAATCAGCATAATCCACCGCAAGATTATAACCACCACTACCATCCGTGGTAATACCTTCAAAATGAGTAACTAGCTCTGGTTGATTATTAAAATTATATGACTCCCAATTAGAGGCTGTATTAGTCGCCGAGTTCCAATCGGCTAAGTACGCAACCGAAACTCCACTTTCATCGGTATCACTATAGCCACCCGCAATAGTGTAATTAGTTCCCTGATTAAACCAAATTCCATACGCCGTAATACTAAGTGCATTAGGTTTGATTAACTCCGTATAACTATTTGAATTAATACTATATACAAATGCGCGACCTGTTGCCAGATTGGTGTCAAAGTCTCCAACCACTAAACCGCCCATTGTACTATGTGCAAAAGTAAAGATTGCTGACTCATTCGGGCGCACTATCATTGATGACATATCTAGGTCAGACCAAGTTCCACCACCAGTTGCGGAGCCTTGATAAACCAAACCACGTTGAATTGTCGGTGCACTTGGCAATGTATAACTACCTGCAACAATTACATTACCAGCCCCGTCATTATCTGGACCATATAAAGAGGTACTTGCACTATTAGGAAAATTTAACACCGCCCAACTACCACCGCCGCCAACAGGACCAGTATATAACATACCTTGGCTTAAAGTACTACTCGCCGATTCATAAAATAATCCAGTAATATAAACATTCGATGAATAACTCACACCACGAACTCCAGTAATTAAACTCGAAAAAACTGGAGTGGTAGAGTAGTTAAATTGATTATAAACAACACCAGTGTTAACTGGGCTAGATGAACTACCAGAGTTGCATCCGCTCAAGACTGCGAATAACAAACCAGCTAAGAGACCACTCTTCACTACTGTAAATTTGTTAAGGTTTTTGATTGAATACATCGAAGGTTCCTTTTTAAAGTTAATCTAACGAGCCAAATATTAGCACATATCAGCGTTATTTTATCTATCCATTTTGGATAAACTTAGGCTTGCTAACCCCACAAACTTAATTTAACTAAACCATATAACCCACTAATTCAGAATACCTCAACATTACCACAAATTATTTGGCAATTAGTAGTGATTTATTTTGCTCCCTCTGCCTTAGCTAAAGCCTCTGAGGGGTCAATATTTAAATCTGCCTGTAAAAAATCTGCTGATTCTGGTAAGGCTATCTTAAAATCAGTTTCCTCTGCCAACATTAATTGCAAACTAATTGCAGACAAACTAAGTACATGCCCACCAAAGCGCTTATCATCACTTAATAAATGCAAATGATAGCCTGGCACATTCAGCGTCTTCGCATATGCAGGTGTCCAAAAGCCTACCAAAGTTCCACTACAATCATTTAACTCAAAAACAGCTTGATTATTCGTAGCACTTACTAAGTCAGTACCCTGCTCCGCTTTACAGGCAACTCGATACTGAATGTGTTTAAAAACGCCTTTAATGCAGATAGAAGTAAAAATATTTTGCGAGCTTCGTAGCTTATCCAATTGATGGCATAAGTCATCCCAGCTAGAAACCGCACTTAGCATACACGAAACTTGCGAAACAAACGTGGTAGTTGCCCAAAATGGAGCTAATTCATCATTGGCTGCCAAAACGACTGAGCCATCGCTTCGCGCATGCCAGACTTCTCCATCAAGCATTATACCCTCGCCATCCAATTCATCAAACGTACCTAGGCCAAAATCACCATGTTTTTTAATTTCCGCAACAGTCATGCAACCATTATAAATGCCCTGAACTAATGCAGTTGAAGTAGAGACTTGAAATAAAGTATGATGCTTTATATCTAACTCAGCGGCAAGAGCCGACTGGATTACATGATCAGGTGTTTCACCCGTGCGCGCACAGCGATCAAGAATCGCTTGCCATAGAGCAGAGGAAACTCGAGATTTAATGACGTGCCCATAATGAGGATGTTTTTTCATAATCACCTCTCTTAGTTTACAAAACTCTGAATAACATCTTGCATCAGGCGCATGTTTTGCGAATAATCAATCGGAATATGAATTAAGACCGGAACATCAGAACTAAGCGCGTCTTGGAATACTCCAGCAATTTCATCGGCCGATTTAATGCTATAGCCCTTACATCCAAACGCAGCTGCATAGGCAACAACATCATAATGCCCAAGCTCCACACCTGCAGTATCACCAGCGTAATGTGCCGCTTCTTGAAAGGAAACCATATCATAGGAGGCGCTATCCCAAATCAAATGAATAAATTTTACGCCCAATCGTTTTGCAGTTTCCATTTCCATCGCACTGAATAAAAATCCGCCATCTCCTGAAACAGAAATAATACGTTTATCTGGATAAATCAAACTCGTCGCAATCGCCCATGGCAATGCCACCCCCAACGTTTGCTGACCGTTACTTACTAATACTTGCCGTGCATATTCAGCACCGTAATAGCGATTCATCCAAATATAATTTGATCCGACATCCAATGCAATATGCGTATCCGCAGTAATTATCTTCTGCAATTCATGAATCACACGTAATGGGTGAACTGGAGTTCCATTTAATTGTGCCCCCTCCGCTACCGTTAATTTATTTTGGGTTAAGGCATCAGTAACCGCACTAGTAAATTCAGCGTCAATGTTCGGCGTCAACTTACTAGCCAATAGTTCAAGAGTACCGCCGATTTCTCCAACAATTTCTACTTCAGGCATGAAGTCATTATCTTGATCAGCTCGAATCACATCAATTGCAATTAGTGTGCGACGATTATTATGATTCCAAATATTAGGGTCATATTCAATTGGATCATAACCGACAGTAATAACGCAGTCAGACTGGTCTAGTAAATGATCGGCAGGTTGATTGCGAAATAAGCCAATTCGCCCAACAAAAGTTTCACTATCTTTTGGCTGAGCCCATTTACCTGGGCCTTGAAAAGTCGCCGTATATGGGATTTTAGTTTTAGCTAAGAAATTTTGTAGCGCTGTTGCAACATCTGGCTTAGATGCCTGCATCCCAAAAATTACCATCGGACGTTTACTCGCATTAATCAGCTCTGCGGCTGCATCAATTGCGCCAAGCGCGCCAATGCCCTGAGGAACAACTTTACCCCAATCTTGATCAACATCACCAACAAACGGCGCTAAACCAATATCTTTTGGCAAAGAAATAAATGCAGCACCAGCGCGTCCGCTTTCGGCTGCACGAATTGCATTACCCATAATTTCAGTTAGTTGATCCACCGTAACCACTTCAGCACTATATTTAGTCACTGGTTTCATTAGGGTCACGGCATCAAGCGATTGATGCGTTTTTTTAAGCCGTTCACTTAAAGGAACTTCACCACCAATTGCCAAGACAGGGTCTCCCTCACTGGTTGCAGTTGCCAAACCAGTAATTAAATTGGTAACCCCTGGTCCAGAAGTAGCAATACAAACACCAACTTTACCTGTAATACGTCCAAACGCCGCCGCCATAAAAGCCGCATTTTGTTCATGACGCACTAGGACTAATTTTATTTTAGAGTGTTTTAGCGCAATAAATAAACTATCAATTTTAGCACCGGGGACACCAAACACGTGCGTAACGCCCAGATTTTCAAGTATTTTAACTATTGCTTGCGAACAATTAAATTGCACTGTTGTTTCTTTCATTTTAAAACTACCTTCTAAAATTTAACCTCATAAGATTATATCATTTTTCCAATTAATGTTACGATAACTATCCTCGACACTATTAAAATGACTCTATTTAAACAGCCTTGCTAACTAATTGATGTTGCAAAAAATTAGCGACTTTGGCCGCGCTCAATTTATTTATTTGCGTAAAAATTCGTGGATCTAATGCGCTGAGTTGATAATTTTTGCGTAAATGTTTACCAATATGAATGAGTAATTCGGCGGCAACTTCGGCATCCGCTTCAGCGCGATGGGCCTGACTATTAAATTTAATCCCTAATACATTGGCTAAGTTAGTTAATTTATAGCTGGGTAAACCCGGAAATACTCTGCGAGCTAATTTTAAGGAGCACACTAAATTGGCATGACTAGGCGTTAATCCTAAACGCGTACTTTCTGCACTAAGAAATTTAACATCAAAACTAGCATTATGTGCGGCTAAGACATCCTGACCAATAAAATCCAGAAGTTCAGGAAGCACCACACTTGCCGCTGGCGCTCGATTAACCATCGCTTGCGTAATCCCAGTTAACTCACTGATAAAGCTTGGAATTCGTACATTACAATTAATCAATGAAACATAGCGTTCAACTATCTTATCACCGACTATTCGCAGCGCCGCAACTTCGGTGATTCGATCACCATAGGCTGGACTTAAACCTGTGGTTTCAAAATCTAGCATCACAATTGGCGCTTTAAACATCGAAACTATTCCTTATTGACATTAGTTTAATGCCCTTCCAAAAACATCAGCAAAATTGAGAGAATTAACAACGTACCCATGGTTAAATTAAAATAGTGCAAATGCTTCGGGTGTTTCAGATAACGGCTGACCCCCACCCCACCAATTAACCACATTCCAATACAAGGTAAACCCACGATGAAATAAACGCCGGCAATTATTAGCGCTTGGCTTAGCATATTTGAATTCACCACGCTATACGCAGAAATTGCTCCAACGGCCATAATCCACGCCTTAGGGTTAATCCATTGAAACAACAGCGCTTGGACGAAATTTAAAGGCTTACTTTTGGCTGACACCGTTTTTAATTCACTGGTGGAACGAATAATTTGCCACGCCAAATACAACATATAAAGTGCCCCAACGTATTTAATAATCAAATGCAAAATTGACCAGCGATTAAAAATCTCCCCCAAGCCTAGCCCAACCAAGGCAACCATCAGAGCAAAACCGATGCAAATGCCCAAATAATGTGGCAACGAAGATTTAACGCCAAATTTAGCTCCCGACATCATAATCATCAGATTATTTGGTCCAGGGGTAATACTCGTAGAAAAACAAAAAATAATCAATGGCAAATAAAAACTCATCTTCAGACAACCTTATACAGTAATAAAATCCCTAGTAACCTTAACCTCAAGCTAACTTAAAATCATGAATTAAACTACACTATTCTGCTAGCTCTTCAGCTAACTCGTACCACAAGAAAGCTTTTTTGCGCCAAAATTTCCATAAATCAAACCGCGATAACTGCAAACAGTGACAGCCAGTTAAGGTTGGAACATGAATATTTAAACGCTGAATTTTCCGCGAACGAAGTAAATCCAATAATTTCGTGGCCAATAAATCATCCAATTCGGCAACCACTTCGAGCCATGAGAAACTATCGCGATAGCAAGCTGGATAATAGGCCTTATCCACAATTAGACTCGTCACTGCAGCAAAATCATCTGTCAAAGCGCTCAAACTAGAATTATTTGCCAAGCGCGTCCCAAATTCAAAGGCTAATTTAGCTGGCGATTTATTCCAGATCCAAACGCTATTGATACTCAGTAAACCCTCATCTTCACGTAATTTATTCAACGGTAAATTAAATAGCAGCATTTGCATTTCATTGATCAATTTATGTAAGCGTAGTCGCTCATTACCGCTAGGTAAAAACTCATCAATATTTTCACCGACAATATCAATTAATGGATAACTAATTACAGCATCGAGTGCAAAATTTAGTCCGATTAACCATAACTCATCGCTAATATAAAAAACCTCTACCTCACCGACAAAATACCCGTTAATTGCGCCAATTAATTGCTGAGCCTCCGCCGAATTTAATTGCAATAATGCAGGCTCACTAATTAACAAACGATCGCGATCTAAACGTAAATGGGTTGGCTCCAATAACATATAGGCTACATGAGCATGTAATCCCAATTTCTGGGCATAATAATCCGCCAAATTTAACCCAGAACTGAGTTGCTCAGCATACACAAAATCACTGACGTTCAATTCCAGTCGACTAAGCTTACCTTTTGCGAATAAATTGCTAAACTGCGGCAGTTTAATGCGTGAAGATAAATATTCATAATCGGCAGCATTTGGCCAAATTAAACCTGGTAAAATTAAATTCAACTGTTTCACAGCTCAATTTCACCATCAAAAACCAAGGTTGCGCTGCCGCGCATCAATAAATTCGCCCCAACATAGCGCAAAGTTAGTTCACCACCAGGCATAAAAACTTGCACAGGAGCTTCAACCAAACCAGCGCGCAGCGCAACTGCCGCACTCGCACAAGCACCGCTACCACATGCAAGAGTAAAACCACAGCCACGCTCATAAGTCCGCATGCCTAATTGGTTGTCACTAATCTTATAAATGAAATTCACATTCACGCTCTCAGGAAATAATTCTGAAGCTTGTAAATACTCACTAAGCCGCGCTAAATAATTTTCATCCGCCAAGCGTTCAAGATTATCTAAGGTGATAACCACATGCGGATTGCCCATTGACAGTGCCGCAAACTGCACTGTTTCACCATTAAAATCAAATTTATACTCGATAGCTGGCTCATGTTTAAACGGTAATGCCTCCGGCGTAAAATCTGGTATGCCCATATCGACTTCAATTTCACCATCCGCAAGCCGTTGACCAGTAATAACGCGCCCCAAAGTTTGCAATTGAATTACAGTTTTATCCGTTAAACCACGCTCAAGTACATAGCGAATAAAACAGCGCGCACCGTTCCCACATTGTCCAGCAATACTACCATCGCTATTATAAATACGATAAAAGAAATCACTAATCCCATCGCTAGCTGGATCAATTAATAACAGCTGATCACAACCAATCCCAAATTTACGATCGGCTAAATAGCTGATTTCATCGGCACTAAAAGCGTGACGTAATTCTAAATTATTGATAATGACAAAATCATTTCCCAAACCGTGCATTTTACTAAAAGCTAATTTCATTTCAATCCTCGTTTAACTATAAATTGTAAGGCTAGCGGGGTGACAATTGAAGTAACTACCACCATCAACAACACCGCAGCAAAAATATCAGTTGAAAAAACTCCAAGCTGACGTCCTGTTAGCGCAAAAATCAAACCAATTTCACCACGAGGAACCATCCCAAAGCCAACAATCCAGCGATTAATCGATTTAGGCAGAAATACCCCACTAATTAATTTGCCACCAATTGCTGCCAAACTTAACCAAAATCCATAGACTAAGGTATTCCAATTAGCCACCGCAACTAAATCCACCTGCATTCCCGCATAGACAAAAAAGATCGGCACCAAGACATAGTTCAGCGGCTTAATTAAATCCACCAAACGTTCATGATGATGACGTACTATAATTTGATCTTGTATCATGTGCTGAGTTTCTTGATTGGTGGTATTGCGCGATAACTCAAGCAATTTTTGATACCAATGCGGTTGATTAGCTTTACGAAAAACCACCTCATCCATGATTAAACCAGCCACAAAAGCACCAATAATTGAAGCTAGACCAATCGCATGGGCAAACCATGCCCAAAACAAACAGAAACTAACTAAACTAATCACGATCATCGATTCTTCATGACTAATTTTTAAAATCCACTTCATTAATTTGGGAGTTAATTTCCGCGCTACCAATAAGGCCAAGACAAAGAAAATTACAACGTTGAGTAAAATATGCCCAACGGTGATTAAATCCAAAGTCCCCGCAATCACTAATCCAGAAACAAAAGCTAAAATAACTAAGCCTAAAATATCATCGATAATTGAAGCGGTCAAGACAATCTGGCAAGCCGGATTACGTAAAACCCCTAAATCTTTAAATACCCGCACCGAAATACCCGTCGAGGTTGCCGCCAGCGTTGCGCCCAAAAATAAATTCAACTTAATATCACTGCTGGCAAAAACCCATTCCCCAACGACCCAACAGCCAATTAGAAAAGGCGCAATCACACCAATTAATGCGGTAACTAAGCCATGTTTCCCTACCGAGACTAAATCCCTAAAACTTGACTCTAAGCCAATCTCAAACAGTAGCAAAATGCTGCCCAATTCAGCCAATAACGCCAACGTTGGATTGCTCACCACTTGATCCCAAAAGCCAAAGTGATAATGAGCGAGTACCGCTAAGAGCATCCCCAAACCCAATTCACCCAACACGGTTGGTAATGTTAATTTGCGCACAATCCAGCTAATCCCTGCACCACCAATAATAATTGCCAGCGCGAGGAGTAACCAACTGTCTTGGCTAGTATGTCCAGCTTCAGCCAGCGCCAAAGTTGGCAATAACACCAGAAGAATAAATAAACCATTTCTCACGAGCATATCCTTGCAAAACAGTTAAGATGCTAATCTAAACTGCGCTATAATTAAATTTCTTGAAACCTACAGAATATATTTTATAATTTAAAGTGGCTATTTTATACCAATTCAACCTAGCGCTTTATAGCATCGACCAAAAATATTATCCCCAAGAATAGTATAAGTGCTAAAATAGTGGAGTTATACATAACACATAGGGGAAATAAAAATATGTTTAATCAACCTCCAAAATTTGATGAATTTTTTGCGAACTTAGCTAATTCGAATAAAACTTGGTTTGACAATCTAGTTGCGGTCTCTGGTGGAAAATCAGATCCAGTTAATAATCCACTTCTAAGCATGTTCCAACACTTTTTTGATCATAGCAAAACCTATCTAGAAACTCATAATCAATTTTATCAAGATCAACTAAAAATGTGGTCGAATTTTAACCCACAAAATCAAACATCATTGGCTGAAGAAACTAAAAAACCTGCCGATCGCCGCTTTAAAGATGCCGATTGGGAAAAAAATCCGTTCTTTGCGTATTTAAAACAAAGTTATTTAGGCGTATCAAAGCAATTATTTGAATTCATTAGCAAATCTGATGCAGATGATGAAACTAAATTTCGCATGGAATTCTTTATGCGTCAATACATTGATGCAATTTCCCCAAGTAATTTTGCGCTAACCAATCCTGAAGTAATTAAAGCCATGATTGATAGCAAAGGTCAATCGATGGCCGATGGTATGCGTAACATGATGGATGACGTGCAAAACGGTTACATTACGATGACCGATGAAACTCAATTCAATGTTGGTGAAAATTTAGCTACTACACAAGGCGCGGTGGTATTTCGCAATGAACTAATTGAATTAATTCAATATACACCAACTTGTGACAAAGTCTTTGAAACACCATTATTAATTGTACCACCATGTATTAATAAATATTATATTCTAGATATGCAAGAAAGCAATTCTATGGTTAAATATTTAGTCGATCAAGGTTATAATGTATTTTTAGTGTCGTGGAAATCTGCCGATAGTTCAATTAAATCTTATCGTTGGGAAGAATATGCCAATAATGGCGTAATCGCCGCCATTGATAGCGTGCGTAAAATCAGTGGCAAAGATAAAGTTAACACTCTAGGTTACTGTGTTGGCGGTGTAATTTTAACTACCGCAGCAATTTTATTGAAACAACGTGGTTTAGATTGGATTAATAGCATGGGTCAAATGACGACTATGCTGGATCATAGCGAACCAGGTGACATCAAAGCGTTCTTAGACCGCGATTTAATGAAACTCCGTGAAGCCAAAAATAAATCAGGGGGCGTAATGTCTGGTCGGACAATTTCGCAAACTTTCTCAGCACTGCGCGCGAATGATTTAATCTGGAATTACTGGGTAAATAATTATTTATTAGGTAAAACTCCGCAAAAATTTGATTTACTTTACTGGAATAATGATACGGTTGATTTATCGTTACCGATGCACTCATTCTTAATGGAGCGCTTATACTTGGATAACGCACTGGTTAAAGGTGAATTAGTTGTTGATGGCAACACAATGGATTTAAGCCTAATTGATTATCCAATGTATTTATTTGCTGCTGAAAAAGACCATATCGTGCCATGGATTTCGGCTTATAAATCAACTAGCTACCTTAAAAATGCACAAATTCGTTTTGTTTTAGGTGCATCAGGACATACTGCAGGCGTGGTTAATCCGGTTACTACCGATAAACGTAACTATTGGGTAAATGAAAACTTAGTTGCTGACTCAAGTGACTGGCTAAAAAATGCTACTGAAATGCCTGGTAGCTGGTGGAAAGATATGAGCAAATGGTATTCAGATAAATCAGGCAAACAACTTAAAGCACCTAAATTAGGCAGCAAAGATTTCCCTGAACTTTGTGTTGCACCTGGCGAATATGTTAAAGCTAAAGCACTAACTGTAATGGAAGCCTCTCTCGCCTAAGAACACTTCGCGAACCTTTTAATCTAGGTTCGCTTATTTTTACTTATTTTGTACTTTAAATTAATTTTTAACTTTATAAGGAAATATATAATGACAAAAGTTGTAGTTGTAGCCGCAAAACGCACCGCCGTAGGTAGTTTCAATGGTACTTTGGCCAAGATCCCTGCCGCTGATTTAGGCGCAGCCGTAATTAAAGCCTTACTAGCAGAAACAGGCGTTAAACCAGAACAAATTTCTGAAGTTATTTTGGGTCAAGTTTTACAAGCTGGCATGGGACAAAATCCAGCACGCCAAGCCGTAATCAAAAGTGGTTTACCTGAAGGCGTTCCTGCAATGACCGTAAATCAAGTTTGTGGTTCTGGCTTAAAATCAGTTCATTTAGGTGCACAAGCGATTATCGCTGGCGATGCCGAAATTGTAATTGCAGGGGGACAAGAAAATATGTCTCTATCACCACATTTTGTCGCAGGAATGCGTGATGGTTACAAAATGGGTAATGCCAGCTTAGTTGATTCAATGATTGCCGATGCACTAACTGATGTGTATAGCAAAGTTCATATGGGTATCACGGCAGAAAACATAGCCGCAAAATTAGAGATAACTAAAGCCGAACAAGATGCGTTTGCAACTGGCTCGCAAAATAAAGCTGAAGCCGCGCAAAAAGCGGGTAAATTTGAAGCACAAATTGTTGCGATTACTATTCCACAACGTAAAGGTGATCCAATTGTCTTTAACCAAGATGAATTCATTAAAAAAGGTGTTACCGTTGAAGCACTAGCTAAATTAAGACCAGCTTTCGTTAAAGAAAATGGTACGGTGACAGCTGGAAATGCATCGGGGTTAAATGATGGCGCTGCGGCGGTTATGTTAATGTCCGAAGCTAAAGCTAAAGAACTTGGTTTAACTCCATTAGCTTATATCGTGGCTGGCGCATCGGCTGGTTTAGACCCACAAATCATGGGTTTAGGTCCAGTTTATGCAACACAAAAAGTTCTCGCTAAAGCTGGTTGGAAACATGAAGACTTAGATTTAATTGAAGCTAATGAAGCATTCGCGGCTCAAGCTCTTGGTGTAAACAAAATGTTGGGCTGGGATACTAGCAAAGTTAATGTAAATGGTGGTGCGATTGCAATTGGTCACCCATTGGGTGCTTCAGGCTGTCGTATTTTCGTGGATTTATTACATGAAATGGTACGCCGTGATGCCAAAAAAGGTTTAGCTACACTTTGTATCGGTGGTGGTATGGGTGTTGCTGTTGCTGTTGAACGTAACTAAGGAAAATTCATGGCTTATGTAATTACTGAATCGTGTATTAAATGTAAACATACCGATTGTGTGGACGTGTGTCCTGTGGACTGTTTTCGTGAAGGACCAAATTTTTTAGTAATTGATCCTGATGAATGTATCGATTGTACTTTGTGTGTCGCAGAATGCCCTGTCGATGCAATTTTTGCTGAAGATGAAGTACCTGAAGATCAACAACAGTTTATTGCTTTAAATGCAGAACTGGCAAAATCGCCAAATTGGAAAACGATTACTGCCAAAAAACCAACGCCTGATGATGCAGAAGAATGGGCTCTTGTCAAAGAGAAACTTCATTTGCTTGATCGCAATGGCACATAAGTAGCAAGCCGTTACACACTAAACCCCACACTAAACTGTGGGGTTTTTCTATACCATCGTTAGATAATTATGCAATAATTTCAATGAAATCTTTAATCTAGTGCATCATTGTTTTAACAGCGTAAATTTTACACCACTAAGCAAAATAACTATGCGTCGTGGATTGCCTTTTGAATCTATCGTGCCTGAAATTCTGCTAAATCCTCTTTAACGTCATATTCTCTGGCGTTTTTATATGTAGTCATGAGCATCAAAACGTACTGCGTTATCATGGTTTCATCTCCTTAATTCACTGAATGTATCATACCAATTGCAATATATCTCGGGGTGAATTGTAATACATATTTAAGACATGTTTTTATATTAATAATGTACCAGAGCTGGATAAATTTACCATGATACATTTGTCAATTGGTATAAGGATGAAGTGCACCAGTAGTTAAATTAGCCCATGGTGTAATTATGGCAAAAATTAACATGTATTGAAGGATAATTAGTATTACCAAATTAAACATACTAATGATATAATACTAATATGTCATATTAAGGTTAAGCCATGTTAAATTGTGAATGGGATGAAACTAAAAATTTAGCCAACCAACAAAAACACAAAATAAGTTTTGAAACTGCTCAATATGTATTTTTAGATCCAGCGGCGAGACATAGCTCAGATAGAGTTGTAGATGGTGAAGAGCTAATGCATGTTATTGGCAAAATTCTTAACATCGTAGTCGTGTTAGTTGTGTATACAGAAAGAAATGGGAATATGCGTATAATTTCAGCTAGACCCGCAAATAGAAAAGAAAGGATTTTATATCATGGAAATGAATAAAAAAATGCTTGAAGAGTTAAGAGTTCTTGCCAATATAAAAGATGAAGATATTGATTATTCAGATATACCAGAGATTACGAGCCTAACTGGTTGGGAACCAAACCCATTTTTTAAACCTGTGAAAGCTCCAATTAGTGCCAAATTAGATAAAGATGTAATTGCATGGCTTAAAATTCATGGTCCAGTTTCTAAATTTCTGAATCAAATTTGTCGGGAAAAAATGCAAGAAGAACGTCAGGAATTAGCTCAAGCAATGTAATGTTATGCCATAAACTGGGATATATTAGGGCTTAAAAACAGTTCCCTATTATGACAGCAATAGGGGATTTGTGTAAAAAATTTGAAATAAAAAGACCTCGTTAGAGTTTTTTTATAATAGAACAGTTGACAATAAATTTATGATACGATATAATGTATTACATGAAATACAAAGGAGGCTATTATGTCTATTCATACATTAAGATTACCTGCTCAATTAGAGAGTGAATTAAATCATTTAGTTCAAGAAACAGGCAGAACCAAATCATATTTTTTTGTTGAAGCTCTGAAAACTTATTTAGAAGATCGTGCTGATTATATTCGTGCTGCAGCTATTTTGGAGCGTGTTGAATCTGGTGAACTTAAAACAAAATCACTAAGTGATGTAATGAGTAAATATGACTTGGCAAATTGAAATATCTGAAGGCGCAGAAATTTTCTTAGATAAGCTATACAAAGCTGATAAAAAGGGCGTTGCACAAATCCATAAAAAATTACTGATGGTTTCACAAAATCCAAAACAATTTGGTAAGCCATTAAAAGGTGATAGATCTGGAGTATGGAGATACCGCTTTGGAGATTACCGTATACTTTGTCAGCTTAAAGATGAGGTTATGCTAGTGCTGGTTTTGGAAATCGGTAACAGAAAAGACGTTTATGATGAGGTATAATGGGTAATACTCCCATTTTTAATGTTATTTAAAAGTAAGTACATATTTACACTTAAATAATTATTTCTTAAAAACAGGTGGCATACCTCCATTTGCCATATGTGGTCTCACATTATTATACATCCAGAT
>JACCDZ010600116.1_pt1 | contig 21429 bp, 35 predicted proteins | sample 7449551 | NCBI WGS metagenome assembly JACCDZ01 (sample SAMN15323452, study PRJNA562643) | freshwater metagenome | isolation source: river surface water | place: USA:Blue River Watershed | collected 2017-08-18
CTTGATCTGCTCGACATTTTCGGCCGTATACAGACGCCAGTTCCGCCAGTCTCGCGGCGGCCCGGTGATCAGCCCTTCGCGCTCCCAACGGAACAACGTCGCGCGCGAGATGTCGAACATCTCGCAGACCTCGTTGGTCTTGTAGAGTTTCTTTTTCTGAACATCGCTCACTTTCTTCACGCACCGCCTCAAACGCCGCTATTCATCACACAATTCGAGCTCACGAAATTAAGTATAGTTGATATAGTCCACCTGTCAAGAAAGCGGACATTGTGAGGGTCTATTGTGGGGAAACTGGGAAACAGGCGCTGGGATTAGGGTTTTTGTAGATCGCGGTTGGTCACTGATACATCGTAACCGAGGGCGGAAAATTGTTCCTGAAGGCGCAACGCCAAGGCCACCGATCGATGGCGGCCCCCGGTACAACCGATGCCGATGCTGAGGTAGCTCCGCCGGTCCCGCTCGTAAAGCGGAATCAGAAAGCCGAATAGTTTTTGGAGATGTTCGAGAAATTGACCGGCAGTCGGGTCCCCGAATACGTACTGTTGGACTCGGGCATCCTCACCGGTCAAGGCCTTCAATTCCTGGACGAAGAATGGATTTCTGATGAAGCGAACGTCGAAGAGGAGATCGATATCATACGGCACACCGAACTTGTACCCGAACGTGACCAGCGAGATGGTCATGCGGTGAACCGTCGTCTCCTGCCGAAACTGCCTGATCAACAAGTCACGCAACTCGTGCACCGTCAGCGTGGAGGTGTCGATGACCCGGTCGGCATGTTTCCGCAGTTCGCTGAGTCGCTCACGCTCGAACCGCACCCCCTCCACCACAGGCATATGGGGAAGCAGCGGGTGCGGGCGGCGACTCTCTGAAAACCGACGAACCAACACTTCTTCGCGCGCTTCTAAAAACACTAGCTGCAAGGCATGTCCCTGCGCCTTCAATTCGTCGAGTACCTGGGCCAGATCTCCGAAAAACACCCGTTCGCGAATATCAATCCCGAGGGCGACATTCTTAATCTCACCACCCTGCTGATGACACAATTCGACGAAGGTTGGAAGAAGGGCAGGAGGAAGGTTGTCGACGCAGAAATATCCCGCGTCCTCGAAAGCTTTCAATGCGTGGCTCTTTCCGGATCCGGAAAGACCGCTGATCACGACAAGGTTAAGCGCGGCCATGAGCGGTGCGAGCACGGTCGCTCGCAGGGTCAATCAGGGAGAGTCTCCCGTTCGGCAATCGCTGAAGCACCTGAATGGAACCAGACAGGGCATTGACAAACATTAACAGGCCGATCTTCGCGGCATTCAGGGCCTCAACCGCCTCTTCGACGGTCAAGGCCTCAAGGATCGGGCGCACCACCTCTACCCCGTTGTTCTCTGGTGGAGGGACCTTACGAGCCACCGTACGCGCGCGCGGTTGATCGCCGAATTTGTGGTTGACCTTGCGCTCCTTCAATTTGCGCAATTGGGCGCCAAGCTTATCCACGACCTCATCGATCGAGGCGTACATTTCTTCGGTCGAGGTTTTGGCTTGCAAACGCCGCCCCTGTACGACTCCCACGACTTCGGCCACATGATGAAACTTTTCCACGCTCAGCAGGATTTGGAGCGTACCCAGCTTCAGTCCGTAGCGGTCGAGCCGCTCCATGCGTGTTTCGATATAATCCCGTAAGGCAGGAGTGACCGCCACATGCCGTCCCGTGATCATCAATCGCATCCCATCCTCGTTTCTCGGGCCCTCAACACGACCACGCGTTCGAGCCCGTCGCGACGATTGTTGCACCGCCACAGAGCTGCCCCCGTGGTGTCAGACCTCTCGCACCTTAAAAAAACTTTCGCCGTTGCGTAGCAGAAGGAATGTTATCCTCCGCGCGATACTTCGCCACAGTTCGACGAGCAATCAACACTTGTTGCGTCCGCAGCTTCGCGGCAATTTCTTCATCCTTGAGGGGTTTATGGGTGTCTTCTGCCGCAACCATTTGCCGGATCATTTCCCGTACCGTAAGCGAAGACAGCATGTCCGACGGCTGGTCGGCGCGCTGAAGGCCGGCATTGAAGAAAAACTTCAGCTCCAACATTCCCTGCGGACAATACATATACTTATTGGCCGTCACCCGGCTGATCGTGGATTCATGCATGCCGATATCTTCGGCCACCTGCTTGAGGACCAACGGCTTCAAGTGCTGAATCCCGTGCTCGAAAAAACCTTCCTGAAATTTTACGATGCTCGAGACGACTTTGACGATTGTCTTGTTGCGTTGTTCTATGCTCCGGATCACCCACTGCGCCGCCCGCAGCTTGTCATCCAGATAAGCCTTGGTCTCGGCCGACCCCGACTGCCCCGACGATATCAATTGCTTGTAGTACGGACTGATCCGCATGCGCGGCAAACCGTCGTCGTTGAGCAGGACCTCCCACACGCCTTCGTTCTTGACGACGAAGACGTCCGGCACGATCGCGTAATTCTGCGTGTTGGAGAAGGGACGTCCCGGTTTCGGTTCCAGCCCTTCGATGATTCGGGTCGCCTCGAAGACGTCATCTATGGAAATATTCAGGGCCTTGGCGATACGATTGTATTGTTTCTTCTCCAGATCCTTGAGATGGTGGCACACGATGGCTTCGAGCACCGACCCCTTGAGCACCCCAGGACGTGACCCCAAGGAACCCAGTTGGCTCCGGCCCAAAAATTTGAGTTGGAGAAGCAGGCACTCCGGCAAATCTCTGGCTGCGACGCCATTCGGGTCGAAACCCTGCACATCTTTCAGGACCGAGTCAGCCTCTTCCACGGAATAGCCGGATCCTGCCACCAGCTCCTCCAACGTCATCCGGAGATACCCGTCATCGTCCAAATTCCCGATGATCAGACGGCCGATGGCCTTCTCACGATCGGACAGGCCGGACAAGGACAACTGCCAGACGAGGTGATCTTCCAAGGAAGTCGATTTGGCAACGGTTTGCTCGTAGGAAGGGAACTCCTCCTTGGACGAGGAGCTGTACTCGGTCTCCCCGCGGCGCATATCGGTATCGAAATAATCTTCCCAACTGGAGGCCGAAAACTCCTCGGCGTTTTCCCCGCTCTCCGCCGGCTTGTCGTCGCCTTCCCCGCGCGTTTCGGCGGCCACCGAGGTGGTCGTATCAGGCTGCTCGCGTTCGGCAGCCGCAATTTCCTCGCTCTCCTCGGTCTCCGCGACTAATTCATCCAGCAATGGATTTTCCATGAGATGCTGTTGCAGACTCTGCTGAAGCTCCAAGCGTGACAATTGCAGTAACTTAATCGCCTGCTGCAATTGCGGCGTCATAATGAGTTTCTGACTGAGCCGAAGATCCAGTCGCAGCTTCATCGCACGCTTACTCCCTGCCTGCTACAGGCGAAATCCTTCGCCCAAATACACCGCCCTGGCCATTTCACTTTTCTCGATCACGCCGGGAGGACCTGCCTCAAGGATCGTGCCTTCATTGATGATGTAGGCCCGATCTGTAATCGACAATGTTTCTCTCACATTGTGGTCTGTAATCAAAACCCCAATGTGCCGTTGCTTCAATCGAATGATGATCTGCTGAATATCCGCGACTGCGATGGGGTCGATGCCGGCAAAGGGTTCATCCAACAACATGAACAACGGGCTGGTCGCCAGGGCTCGAGTAATCTCCAACCGCCGACGCTCGCCTCCTGACAAAGCATACGCCTTACTTTTCCGAATATGCACCAGATCCAGCTCTTTCAGCAATGTCTCAACCCGCTCCATCCGCTCACTTCTCGAATAGCCTAGCATCTCTAGAATCGCAAGGATATTGTGTTCCACGGACAACCGGCGAAACACCGATGACTCTTGCGGCAGATAGCCAATGCCGCGCCGGGCCCGCTTATACATTGGCAAATCGGTGATGTCATCGCCGCTTAAGGTGATCTGGCCCTCATCCGGCTGGCACAAGCCCACCATCATATCGAAGATGGTGGTCTTCCCCGCGCCGTTCGGTCCCAGCAGCCCGACCACCTCGCCGGCCTGCACATCGAGTGAAACCCCTTTGACGACCTTTCGTCCGCGAAAACTCTTCACCAGCCCGCTGGCCGCCAAACGATCCGCCACGCTCGATGAGCTCGTACGTCCGTCTCGCGAAGCCTGGCTCACTGACTTCGCCTCAATCACCGCTTGCCACCGCCTTCACCTTCAATCACCACCTGGGAGTCGCCTTCCACCACGCTTCGGTCTTCATCCAGAAACATGATGATCCGCTTCCCTGATACACGTGTTCCCTTCTGCCACGCAACCGGATCGCCCGTGAGCACGATTTTCCTCTGGTCTTCGTAGTACACGGCCTTCTGGCACGTTGCATGGCCATCTTCTTTCTTAATGTTGACTCGACCCGTCGCTTCAACCATGCGAATACTGCGCTCGGAAACTGCGGGAGCCGTATCCCGCTCCTTCGAATCGGCGATAGCCGCGCCGGTCTGGCTTTTTGATTTTGTCGCTCCGACAGAGTTTTTACTTTCGGCGCCGTTGCGGTTGGGATGAAAGGACACCACCATGTGATCCGAATGCACGACCAACAGGCCTTGGGTCAAGACAACTGCTCCGTCAAAAATTGCCGTATTTTCTTGATTGCTGACCGTCATGGTTCGAGACGTAATCGTGGTCGGGGCGGAATTAGCCGGGGCCTCTTTCCCCGTGCGCGTCTCGGCCGCATGCCCATCCGGGGCGGCCAGCAAGCCAAAAGCGCTAAGAAGCAGGCACCACGTCCACGCGCACATCGTCCAGGACCTGAAATTCCTCGGTGTCCATTTTCCCCAGCAACCCTCTGCCGGTGACCTGCAAGCCATGCCCTTGAATGGTGACATGGTCTGGAGTTTGGATTTCATGCCGTGCATCAGTCCACACAAGATGATTTGTCTGAATGGTATAGCCACTTTGAGTCTCAACTACAATCGGCGTGGTTCTGTTCGACAGTTGAAAATTTTTCGTTTGGGTGTCCAGCGTGCCCTCATCACCTGACAAGGTCAGTTCTTTACCCTGTAGGCCATACAGGGTAATTTGCACATTGCTGAGGATTGCCCGGCTCTCTTTCTCATACAGCCGCGCCTGCTCAGCCTGCACTTTCCACTGAACGAGATCGCCTTTTGTCTGAGTGAAGGTGAAGTCCTGAATATGGGCGTCGGCTGACTCGGCGTTGACCGGGGTGACCGAACGCGACGAAGAGCCGGGATTGGAGCGTGTGATGAGCAAATACCCAAGAAATGCCGCAAGAACCACGCTGAGAGCTAGAAGACCTCGCCGGACCCAACGTTCCCACATGGAAAAAAGGCCCTAATTTAAAGCGCTTCCCAGGTCAGAGCCAGTGGCATGATAGTAGCATTCCGCCCGAGCCAAGTAAACTAACTGGCTGACTATGGCCTGAGAAAATGAAGTGACTTGCAAGGAGGAGAACGGCGGGGAAGGATTGAATGCCACGACGACTGTCTCGTCGTCGTGGCATTCTCGCACTTAGCTTTTTGCAGGGGCAGAACTTTTTTCTGTCGACTCTTTTTTCTCTGCCACCGCAGTCTCGGTGGAGGGCACAACCTTAGGCTTCTCCGGTCTGGTCACCAATTCAATGGCGACCATCTCAGCGGCATCTCCAATCCGGCGGCGAGTTCGGATGATACGCGTATAGCCTCCCGGCCGATCACGGAAACGTGACGCAACGTCGCTGAATAGCTTCGACACCACCGCCTTGCTGCGCAAGAAGCTCAGGGCGCGACGACGGGCAGGCAAACTCCCCTCTTTGCCCAGGGAGATCATGCGATCGGTAAAACCACGAATTTCCTTGGCCTTAGCTTCCGTCGTTTCGATTCGCTCCTGCTCCAACAACGAAGTCACGAGGCTCCGGAACAGAGCCCATCGGTGTTTGGTTTGACGTCCGAGCTGTCGACCCTTCTTTTTGTGGCGCACGGTAGTCCTGTTCCTTTCTTACTCTGAACGCACGCCCGCGTCGCCTGACGGCAAGGCGTCGACTTTCATTCCAAGGCTCAGTCCCATTTCGGTCAGGATTTCCTTGATTTCATTGAGCGATATTTTCCCGAAATTCTTGGTCTTCAACATTTCCGCTTCGGTCTTTTGCACCAAATCGGCAATCGTCTTGATATTGGCGTTCTTGAGGCAATTGGCCGCACGGACCGACAATTCCAACTCATTGACGCTGCGATAAAGATTTTTATTCACTTCATCGGACAGATCTTCGCCGCCCGCTGATGGCTTCGCATCAGCACGCTCTTCAGGATTGATGAAGATGTCGAGATGTTCGCGAAGGATCCCTGCCGCATTGGATAATGCGTCGCGCGGAGAAATGGTGCCATCCGTCCAAATCTCAAGCGTCAGCTTGTCATAATCGGTCATACGGCCGACACGGGCATTCTCGACATGAAAATTCACCCGCTTGATCGGGGAAAAAATCGAATCGATGGCAATCACTCCGATCGGCAATCCTTCTTCCTTATTACGCTCGGCAGGCACAAAACCACGACCATGCTTGATGGTCATTTCCATATCAAGCGCAGCATCCTTGTCCAACGTCGCAATGTGCAAATCCGGTGTGAGAATCGTCACATCCCCGTCGTGGGTAATATCGGACCCCTTCGCCTCTCCAGGCCCCTTTTTCTTAAGGCGGATAGTCTTCGGCTTGTCGCCCTGTAATGCCAATCGAAGGCTTTTCACATTCAAGATAATGGATGTCACGTCCTCGGTGACGCCAGGAATCGTAGAGAATTCGTGCAACACTCCTTCGATCTTGACGGTCGTCACCGCAGCCCCCGTCAAAGAGGACAACAACACGCGGCGCAGAGCATTCCCTACCGTCGTGCCGAACCCTCGCTCAAACGCCTCGGTCGTAAATCTGCCGAATGTCGGGGAAAGAGTGTCCTTATCGACTTCCACCCGCATGGGGATCTGAAAGTCTTTCATCGCTTTAATCATGACTCCCCCTTCATTAACTCGTGTGTGCCTATATATGCTCGGCAATGGTTGGATGAACCCGCTAATTCTCCACCCATGCTTTTCTAACGTGAGTACAATTCGACGACCATCTGCTCGTTTACAGGCAACACAATATGTTCCTTGGTCGGTAAGGACCGGATGGTGCCCTTGCAGGCTGCCCTATCCAGTTCGAGCCATTCCGGAATGCCACGACCGTCAACGGCCGCAAGCGCCCCTTGAATCGGGAGTAATTCACGGCTCTTCTGCCGGACTTCGATGGAATCGCCAGCCTTGACCAGGGCACCGGGCGCCTTCACTTTGCGACCGTTGATCATCAAATGACCATGATTGACCAACTGCCGAGCCTCTTTCCGCGAGGCTCCGAAGCCGAGCCGATACACCACATTGTCCAAGCGGCATTCCAGGAGGCGCAGCAACGTATCACCCGTGACCCCCGCTTGCCGTTCCGCTCGCTCAAATATGCCTCGAAATTGGCACTCTTGGAGGCCATAAATTCTCTTCAGTTTCTGCTTCTCACGCAATTGCAGACTGTAATCGGACGTCCGCTGACGGGCCTGACCATGCTGCCCGGGAGGATAACTCCGGCGCTCAATCGCGCACTTCTCGGTCATACAACGAGACCCTTTCAAAAAAAGCTTCTCGCCCTCTCTCCGACACAAGCGGCAGACAGGTCCACTATATTTTGCCACGCTACTACCCCTCCTCTACCTCAACAACTTAAGTACGACCGAATCAGAAATCACATTATTTTGAAGATACCCGGACCTCTGCTACACGCGCCGACGCTTCGGCGGTCGACATCCGTTGTGAGGAATCGGGGTGACGTCGCGGATTAAATTGATGCGCAAACCTGCACTTTGTAATGAACGAATGGCGGACTCCCGCCCGGCCCCCGGCCCGTTGACATATACATCAACCTGGCGCATGCCGTTCTCCATCGCCTTCCTCGCGGCTGCCTCTCCGGCCCGCTGGGCCGCAAAAGGGGTACTCTTACGGGACCCCTTAAAGCCTTGATTGCCTGAACTGGCCCACACAACAGTGTTGCCGCTCATGTCGGTAATGGTCACGATCGTATTATTGAACGATGCTTGAACGTGAGCCACTCCGCTCTGGACAATCTTACGTTCCTTTTTTTTGCCTTTCTTCACACTCATAGAATCTCCCTCAGCGCATGGCGCCTGATCGGTCTAATCTCTTATGCTCTGGAACCAGCGGGCTTCTGCGGTTTACTTCCCACACCCGAACGTCTCCCCTTACGGGTGCGCGCATTTGTCTTGGTCCGCTGTCCGCGAACAGGCAACCCTTTGCGATGCCGGAGCCCACGAAATGTTCCCGTATCGACCAATCGCTTGATGTTCATCGACACTTCTTTGCGCAAGTCACCTTCGACGCGGTAATCACGCTCAATCACTTCGCGAATCTTCACGATTTTGTCTTCGCTCACGTCTTTTACGCGAATGGATCCGTCGACCCCGGCCTTCTTGAGAATCGCCTGAGCAGCGACGCGGCCGATCCCGAACACATATGTCAAACCGATCTCAATCCGCTTGTCTTTTGGCAAATCTACGCCAGCAATACGTGCCATAATTACCCCCTAATTTCTTCTCTTGATCGCCTCATGAGCTGGCTTGGCAAGCACTCAGAACCTGAGTCCATGGCTGGACAACCAGTCCATACGCGCAATCGTAACCGCCATTGCCAAGGCAACCCACATTCGGTCATCCCTGTCGTTGTTTATGACGGGGATTGGCGCATAACACTCGAACGACCCCACGCCTGCGTACCACTTTGCATTTTGCACAAATCGGTTTAACCGACGACTTGACCTTCATAGCAATTCCATTTCTCCACTACTTGAAGCGATAGGTAATCCGGCCTCTTGTCAAATCATAGGGCGACAATTGAATCGTCACCTTATCGCCGGGAAGGATCCGGATAAAATGCATCCGCATTTTTCCGGAAATATGCGCCAAAATTCGGTGCCCGTTTTCCAACTCTACGCGAAACATGGCATTCGGGAGGGTCTCAGCCACCGTGCCGGTCACTTCTATGACATCTTCTTTTGGCACGTATTGGTACGCCCCTCCGTCTTAATGTGACAGCTGTGAAAGAATTTTCGCCGGGCCATTCGGCTGAATGGCGATCGTATGCTCAAAATGAGCCGACCAGCGACCATCCTGGGTGACCGCGGTCCATCGATCTTCCAAAATACGAATGGCACTGCCCCCCATATTCACCATTGGTTCGATCGCCAATACCATCCCGACTTGGAGGCGTGGGCCCTGTCCAGGCCTACCATAATTTGGAACCTGAGGCTCTTCATGAAGCTGCCTTCCAATACCATGACCGACAAATTCCGTCACGACAGCGAAACCAGCCTGTTCCACATGGGTCTGTATAGCATGAGAGACATCAGAAAGGCGATTCCCGACTATGGCTTTTGCAATGCCGCGATACATTGCCTCCTCGGTCACCTGAATTAAACGTAACGCCTCTGAACTTGCAGCGCCCACAGGGACGGTAACGGCAGAATCTCCGTAGAATCCTGAGACGATGGCACCAAGGTCGAGTCCAATGATGTCGCCTTCCTTCAATCTCCGCTTCGAGGGAATCCCATGAACGACCTGCTCATTGACCGACGCACAGAGCGTTTTGGGGTAATTACGATACCCTTTGAAGGCAGGGATGGCACCTCGACCGCGAATGGCCTCTTCAGCCATACGGTCCAAATCGTCTGTCGTGATACCCGGCGCCACTTTCCCTTTCAAGAGGTCTAACACTTCTGCCACAACGCGCGAGGCCTGCGCCATTAATGTAACCTCGTCCGGCGTCTTAAAAACGATCATTTAGCGCCGAGCCCGAGCAGCACCGTCGAAAGCCTGCCGTAAACGAGCGCCATGTCGCCAGAACCATCAAGGTCGCTCAAGATATTCTTTCCCTGATAATAGGCAATGAGCGGGGCGGTTTGCTCGTCATAGACCTTCAACCGCGCCTCAATAGTTTCAGGCTTATCGTCACTCCGCTGAACAAGCGCAGTTCCACAGTGATCACATTGGCCGCTGACCTTTGGCGCTGCAAAATCAATATGAAACACGCTTTGACATTTCGGACAGCTCCGTCGTCCGCTGAGTCGTTTCACAACATCCAGGCGTGAAACTCGAAAGTTAATCACCCGATCGAGCTTCAGACCTTTCTCTTTTAGAATTGCGCTCAATTCTTCCGCCTGTGGAACCGTTCTCGGAAAACCGTCCAGAACAAAACCAGCCTGACACGCTGGGTCAGCTAGTTTGTCACGCACCATGCCGATGACCACAGCGTCGGGAACCAACTTGCCGGCGTCCATACTTTTCTTGGCTTCGATCCCCAAGGCAGTCTTATTCTTGACCGCCTCCCGCAAGAGATCGCCGGTGGAAACCTTAGGCCACCCAAATTGAGCGGTTACCCGATCAGCTTGAGTGCCCTTTCCAACCCCTGGAGCGCCGAGAAATACGAGTCGCATTACATGGCCCTATGAAGTTCTGCCACGAAGTTTTCCCTTTTGAAGGAATCCATCGTAATTGCGATTTAAAAGATGTGATTCAATCTGCTGAGCAGTATCAAGCCCCACGCCGATCACGATCAACAGGGAAGTTCCGCCGAAGTAGAACGGCATGTTCAGTTTGTAGATAAGAAACTCGGGGATAACACACACGATCGCCAGGTAAATGGCACCGGCAAACGTGATCTTCGTGAGCACCGAGTAAATATAATCGGAAGTCCGTTGACCCGGTCGGATGCCGGGCACAAACCCGCCGTACTTCTTCAGATTATCGGCCATGTCCACGGGGTTCATCACGACAGCCGTATAGAAGAAACAGAAAAACACGATTAAGCCGACATACATCAGCGTATACAGCAGCGAACCTGGGGCCAGCTGCGAGCCGATAGCCTTAATCCATGGGGTTTCAAAAAACCCTGCGATCGTCGCAGGAAATGCAATGATCGACGAGGCGAAAATAGGAGGGATTACCCCGGCCGTATTAATCTTGAGCGGAATGTGGGTGCTCTGTCCACCGTACACTCTCCGTCCAATGACCCGCTTGGCGTATTGAACGGGGACCTTTCTTCGCCCGCTCTCAAGAAATACGATGGCAGCGACCACTCCGAACATGATGACAGTTAGGACGACCAAAAGAGGAAAGCTCAATTGACCGACTTTATAGAGATCAAACGTTTGAGCAACCGCCGCAGGAAGCCGTGCCACAATACCGGCAAAGATAATCAACGAAATACCATTACCAATACCGCGTTCTGTAATTTGTTCGCCCAACCACATGAGGAAGCCCGTGCCGGCACAGAGCGTAATGACGGTCATAAACCGAAATCCCCATCCTGGACTCAACACGAAGGCGCCCTGGTTCATTTGCTCGAGACCGACGGCAATCCCGAACCCCTGAATCAGTGCAATGACAATGGTCCCGAAACGCGTATATTGAATGATCTTTTTTCGACCGCGTTCCCCTTCTTTGGCCAGTTTTGAAAGGTGCGGTATGACGACCGTCAGGAGCTGAAGGATAATCGATGCGCTGATGTAGGGCATAATGCCCAAGGCAAAGATCGTTAGACGCGAAAGAGATCCTCCGGAGAAGATGTCCAAAAATCCTAGAAGCGCGCCACCTTGCTTCTGGAGGAATTCTGATAAAGCTTCACCATTGATTCCTGGCGTAGGAATGTGCGCGCCAACGCGGTAGACAATCAGCATACCCAGCGTGAACAACACGCGAGTCCGCAGCTCAGGTATCTTGAAGATGTTTTGGAAACTGGTCAGCAGACGCTCAAACACAGGGAATGACCTCGGCCCTCCCCCCGGCTGCCTGAATCTTTGCCTCGGCTGACTTGCTGAACTTATGAGCCTGGACCACGAGAGGTTTCGTCAACTCCCCTTGGGCAAGGATCTTAATAAGCTCTCCTTTGCGTCGAACAAGGCCTTCATTCATCAAGAGTTGGGGCGTAATGGCGTCTGTCGTCTCCAGATCAGCCAGGCTTTTCAAATTAATAATTGTATATTCGGTTCGGAATTGATTCGTAAATCCGTACTTCGGAACTCGACGAATTAAGGGCATCTGCCCACCCTCGAAGCCAGGGCGTTTTCCGCCACCCGAGCGGGCCTTCAGTCCCTTATGACCTTTAGTCGCGGTCTTTCCATGACCAGAACCAGGACCACGGCCGATTCGCTTTGGTTTGTGCTTCGCTCCGCGAGAAGGAGCAAGATCGTGCAACTTCATTGGGGACTCACTTCCAGTAAATAGCCCACTTTAGCGATCATACCCTTAACCTGATCGCTAGCAGGACGTGACACGGTGGCGTTGAGTTTACGCAGCCCTAACCCCCTGAGAACCAACCGATGCTTATACGGGGTTCCAATCGGGCTTCGCTTCAAGGTAATTCGAAGACTTGGCTGAACGGTCGTTGGGTTTTTTTTAGTAGCCATTAGACATGTACCTACGCTTCGCTTCCAACCGTACGACGCAACCGCATCATTTCCTGCGGATCGCACAGCTGCTGTAGTCCATTAAGAGTGGCTCTCACCGCATTGAAAGGATTACCACGTCCCAAGGTCTTAGCGATAATATTGTGAGCACCGGCCAATTCGACAACCGCTCGCACCGCGCCGCCCGCAATAATGCCAGTTCCATCGGCGGCTGGCTTGAGCATCACGTGCTCGGCACCGAAAAGTCCGTGTACTTCATGTGGAATGGTCCCCCCCTTGATGGGAACACGGACCAAATGTTTCTTGGCCTGCTCAACGGCTTTGGAAATCGCCACGGGAACCTCGGCGGCTTTTCCCTTGCCAATACCGACATAGCCCTGCCCATCGCCAACCACAACCAGTGCGCAGAAGTTGAACCGTTTTCCGCCCTTTACGACCTTGGCGACGCGGTTGATGAAGACCACCTTGTCTTTTAGACTCAATTCTTCGGGATTGACTCGCACAACGTCATTCTCCTTTAAGTCGTCTCATATCTCTGGCTACGAACAGAGGAGGGGCGACCTTCGCCTTAAACCCATACTTAAAACTGTAGACCGCCTTCACGCGACGCGTCGGCCAACGCCTTGACCCGTCCATGATACTGCCGTCCACCGCGATCAAAAACGACCATAGAGACTTTGGCGGCCTTGGCTCGTTCTGCAATAAGCTTCCCAACAGCCTTCGCGCCCTCAATGCTTCCGGTTGATTTGACGGCCTTCCGCAAGGACTCATCCAATGTCGACGCTGCAGCCACAGTATGCCCCCGAAGGTCGTCGATAATTTGGGCGTAGATGTGTGAGCGGCTGCGAAAGACGTTCAAACGCGGACGATCGCTCGTGCCGATCACAGACTTTCTCACCCGTTGTTTACGTCGCGCTAACTTTCTATTTTTTTCTTGGGTATTCATCAGAGCCTCTACTTGCCGGTTTTGCCCGCTTTCTTCCTCAAGACTTCGCCGGCATACCGAATTCCTTTTTGCTTATACACATCAGGGGGCTTAATTGAGCGAATGTTGGCCGCAACCTGGCCGACTAGGCGCTTATCAACACCTTTAATAGAAATGAGCGTCTGTTTGTCGACCTTCACATCAATCCCCTGAGGCACCGTATAGGTGACAGGATTGATGTACCCGACATTAAAACTCATCTCGCGCCCCTGAAGTTGGGCCTTGTATCCCACACCAGTTATTTCTAAAGACTTCTCATACCCTTTGGTGACGCCCTGAATAATGTTGCTCAATTCAGCGCGGACCAACCCGTGCATGGCACGGACTTCTCGCGCATCACCGGAACGATTGACCACCAGTTGGCCGTCGTTAACAGCAACGCTTAACCCATCGGTCAGCTTCCAATCGAGCTTACCCATAGGGCCCTTTACCGATACGAGACGACCGGCGACCTTGACATCGACACCGGTTGGAACTGCAATTGGTTTCCGCCCTATCCTCGACATACGAACCCCGTTACGTTACAGCGATCTCGGTTATTACTGCGCCTTAGCCGACTCTTCCTACCAGACCGAACAGAGAACTTCCCCGCCTAACCCTGCTCGCCTTGAATCACTGTCGGTCATAAGACCTTTCGAGGTTGAAATGACGGCCACACCGATTCCGTTCCTCACCTTTGGCACATCATCTCTCCCGACATAAACACGACGGCCAGGCTTACTGATTCGACGCATACCGGTGATCATCGGCCGCGCATCTTCGACATATCGAAGCTGGACGGAAAATATAGGATGTCCATCTTCCTGCGTCTCACCATAGCCAAGGATAAATCCTTCTTTCCCCAGTATGTTCAGAATTTGCCGTTTCACTTTGGAGACGGGGACCTTGACGACATCTTGGCGCCGACGAGCAGCGTTCCCTAGTCGCACCAACAAATCAGCAATCGGATCAGTAATCATGCGTTCCTCTTTTACGCTTGCAGATGCAAGCTTCCTCCTGGGCGACTACCAGCTTGACTTACGCACTCCGGGAATCTCTCCCTTGAGGCTCAGAAATCTAAAACAGATACGGCACATGCGAAATCGCCGCAAAAATCCCCGTACGCGGCCACACAACCCGCAACGATGGTAATCACGACAAGAAAACTTTGACTTCACCGCCGCTTTGTTTTTGAGCGCTAATCTTGACACAGAATCCCCCTTACTCGTGCATGGGCCACAAGCCCACGCCTGCCTGCTTCAATCAGAATTCTTAAGCTCGAAACGGCATGCCGAGATGTTTGAGCAAAGCCTTGCCTTCATCATTCGTCCGCGCAGTGGTGACGATGGTGATATCCATTCCATGAATGGAAGCGACACTATCGTATTCAATTTCCGGAAAAATCAACTGTTCTTTTAACCCAAGGGTGTAATTTCCCCGTCCATCAAACGCCTTGGGCGAAATCCCGCGGAAGTCTCGAATGCGAGGAAGAGCCAGAGAAATTAAGCGATCCAAAAATTCCCACATTCTTCGGCTGCGCAAGGTGACTTTGGCGCCGATGGGCATGCCCTGCCGTAACTTAAATCCGGCGATAGCTTTCTTCGCCCTGGTAGTAATGGGTTTTTGGCCGGTGATAATACCCAGCTCGTTAGCCGCACTCTCCAGCAGCTTTACATTTTGAATGGCCTCTCCCATCCCGACATTGAGGACAATTCTTTCGAGGCGGGGGACTTGCATCAAGTTGCCGTAGCTGAATTCCTTCATGAGGGCTGGCACCACTTGCTCGCGATAGGTCTCCCTCAGGCGCGGGGCAAATTGATGCTCACTGCCTGCCGCCTGAGATATTTCAGGCGTTGTCATTTCTTTCTTAGCTGACGACCGAGGAGTAGCTCCCTTGCCGCCCTTACCCTTCTCTACTTTTGCCATGAACGTCTTTCCTGTTCCGACTATTCGACAGTTTCTTTTGATTTCTTGCTCAGTCTGGTCCGTCGCCCATCTTCTTGACGCTTGATCCCTAACCGAGTTGGCTTCTTCGTGACTGGACACAAAAACATCACATTGGAAATGGCGAGGGGAGACTCACGTTCAAGAATGCCACCCTGCCGGAGCTTTTGATTCGGCTTGGTGTGACGCTTAATCATATTGAGCTTCTCGACGAGGATCTTGCCATTCACCGTATCCACGGACAAGACCTTGCCGGACTTCCCACGCTCACGCCCCGCCATCACCACCACGGTGTCGCCTTTGCGAATTTTGGTTTTGATTCGTGCCATCCCTACCAGAACCTTTCTTCCTTCGACTACAAGACTTCCGGCGCAAGCGAAATAATTTTCATGAACTTCTTCCAGCGAAGCTCACGAGCAACTGGGCCGAAAATGCGCGTCCCAACAGGCTCGCCCTGAGCATTGATCAAGACGCAGGCGTTACGATCGAACTTGATGTACGAGCCGTCATCACGACGAACTTCCTTCGTCGTACGCACGATGACCGCCCGACTTACGTCGCCCTTCTTTACGCCGGCCTGAGGGATTGCTTCCTTAACCGCCACCACCACGATGTCTCCGAGTGACCCGTACCGACGCCTGGTTCCACCGAGGACGTGAAAACACATGACTTGCTTCGCGCCGGAATTATCGGCTACATCCATGTATGTGTAATTCTGAATCATGCCCTGCCCTACTCACCGCTAAAAGGATCTGACCTTTCAGCTCTTCAAGTGTGTTCCGTAGTTATTTTTCAGGTTGCCCTTTAGCCATGACGCGTACCACACGCCAATGCTTATCTTTGCTAAGCGGACGCGTCTCACTCAGCTGAACCCGATCGCCGACCTTACAGACATTGCCTTCGTCGTGAGCCTTCAGCTTCGTGACCCGCCGCAGGACCTTCTTGTAAATCGGGTGGATAACGGATCGCTCCACGGCAACGACAACCGTTTTATTCATCCTGTTGCTGACGACGTTCCCATACCATTCACGTCGATGTTGTTGGCCTTCCTTCATACGCCTCTTCTCTCTTACTTTCCGACCGACTGGTCGGCATGTGTCTGGAGCAATTCCAATTGACGCCTTATCGTTTTCAGCCGGGCAATATCGCGCTTCGTACTCCGAACTTGCATTGGGTTTTCGAGTCGCCCAATGCCGAGCTGGAACCGGAAATTGAACAGCTCCTGACGCAACTGCTTTTCCTTCTCCGCCAACTCATCAATCGAGAGCCCGCTCAGGTCTTTCACGTCCATCACATCACCACTCAACACGCGCTACAGGTTACTGAAACTCGCCGCGGACCACGAATTTCGTGGCAATGGGCAACTTATATGAAGCAAGCTTTAACGCCTGCTTAGCGACGTCTGGGGCAACGCCGCTCATTTCATACATGATCCGTCCGGGCTTCACAACGGCCACCCAGTACTCCGGGTTACCCTTACCTTTACCCATGCGGGTTTCTGCCGGCTTCTTAGTGATTGGCTTGTCCGGAAAAATTCTAGTCCATACCTGGCCGCCACGCTTAACGAAACGCGTAATAGCAATACGCGCTGCCTCGATTTGACGGCTCGTGATCCATCCAGGCTCAAGGGCTTTTAAACCAAACTCACCCAGAGTAATGGCTCCGCCGCGGTAGGCTTTCCCACGCATCCGGCCTTTCTGCATTTTTCTGAACTTAACTTTCTTTGGCGCTAACACAGACCCACCTTTTCCTTATCGAGATTCTTTAGCCAAGTCGTCCGAGCGCAGAATCGGGCTTTAACTGAAGCGCGGGCAACAACTCCCCCTTGTAGATCCAGGTTTTCACCCCGATCTGCCCCATGGTCGTATGGGCCTCAGCAAAACCATAGTCCACTTCGGCGCGCAGAGTATGAAGAGGCACACGCCCTTCACGATACCATTCGGTTCTGGCGATCTCGGCCCCGCCCAGCCGCCCTGCTACCATGATCTTAATGCCTTGAGCACCCAGACGAAGAGCCGATTGCACACTGCGCTTCATCGCGCGCCGGAATGCAACGCGCTTCTCCAATTGGGTGGCCACATTTTCACTGACCAATTGGGCATCCAATTCGGGCTTCTTGATTTCTTTCACCGTGATATACGCTTGACCGGAATATTCCTTTTCCAAGGCCGCCTTCAATTTGTCAACCTCAGCGCCCTTGCGGCCAATGATAATTCCAGGACGAGCGGTGTGAATGATCACGCGGGTCTGATCCCCGGAACGTTCGATTTCAACTTTAGCGACTCCGGCGTGGTACAGCTTCGCCTTCACCATTTTCCTGATCCTAATGTCCTGGTGAAGAAGCCTGGCATAGTCCTTATCCGCGTACCAACGCGAGCTCCAGGTGTAGTTATAGCCGATGCGATAGCCAATTGGATGTGTCTTCTGACCCATGAAGAATAACCCTCAGTCTAAGTGTAAAAGCACTAGCTGTTCTGAGCCGCGCTTGGAGCAGCAACTGCGATGGTAATATGGCTGGTTCGTTTCTGAATCGAATTTGCACGACCCATCGAACGTGCCCTGAAACGCTTATAAATAGGTCCGCAGTTCACCACGGCCTGAGACACCCACATCTCTTCGCTATCGCCCAATTCTTTCTGCTCTGCGTTGGCGACAGCGGAGCGAAGCAGCTTCTCGATAACCCGCGCAGCATGTTTCGGGGTATGCCGAAGCATAGCCAAGGCCATGGGCACCTGCTGGCCACGAATCATATCAATGACGACTCTCGCCTTCCTAGGCGTCACTCTCACGAAACGTAAATTTGCTTTTGCTTCTGCCATAGCTGACCCCACCCAAACCTGCCAGTCCCTTAGCGAACCGGCAATTACTTAAGAGCCACTGCCTTTTCAGTCTTTGCCTGCCCGTGCCCTTTGAAAAAGCGCGTTGGAGCAAATTCTCCCAGCTTATGGCCGACCATATTTTCAGTGACGAATACGGGAATAAACTTCTTCCCGTTGTGGACCGCAAACGTATGCCCGATCATATCCGGGATCACAGTTGAGCGGCGCGACCAGGTCTTGATTAACTTTCGATCCTTCGTTTGGTTCATCTGCTCGACTTTTTTGAGCAGATGATCGTCAACGAACGGGCCCTTGGTAATTGAACGAGGCATTATCCTCTCCTACTTCTTCCTGCGCGCGATGATGAATTTATCAGTCGCCTTATTCTTTCTCGTCTTGTAGCCCTTGGCAGGCGTGCCCCACGGAGAAACAGGATGGGGGTTACCCTGACCGGATTTCCCCTCTCCGCCGCCGTGCGGGTGATCGACAGGATTCATCACCACACCACGAACATGGGGACGCTTCCCCTTCCATCGCGTGCGTCCCGCCTTTCCCACCACAACGTTCTCGTGATCGACGTTTCCGACCTGACCAACCGTCGCCATACAGGTCGACAATACCTTGCGCATTTCCCCTGATTTGAGACGGATCTGAACATAGGCTCCGTCACGACCCATCACCTGGGCCGACCCGCCGGCACTCCGAATCAGTTGACCACCCTTGCCCGGCTTTAACTCGATGTTGTGGATCGTGGTACCCAAGGGCATACTCACGAGCGGGAGCGCATTTCCCGGTCGCACCTCCGCACCGTCTCCGGATTGCACAGCATCGCCAACTACGAGACCGACAGGGGCCAGAATATATCGCTTCTCCCCGTCAGCATAATGCAAGAGAGCGATTCTTGCGGACCGATTGGGATCGTACTCAATGGCTGCAACTTTTGCAGGAATACCGGCCTTGTCACGCCGAAAATCGATCTGCCGATACAGTCGCTTATGCCCTCCGCCACGGAAACGGATCGTTTGACGACCATCGTTATTCCGCCCACCGGTACGGAGATGAAACCCAGTCAACGACTTCTCTGGCTTCTTCTTGGTGAGCTTCTCGCCCTGGATAGCGGTCATACCGCGTCGCCCAGGAGAGGTTGGTTTATAGACCTTTAATGCCATAGCTAGTTCTCACTTTATCGAGGGGCTCACATACTATACGGTTTCGTACAGCTCCAGCTTCTCGCCTTCTTTCAACGTGACAAATGCCTTCTTCCAATCCGATCGCTTCCCAACAAACCGTCCCAACCGCTTCACTTTGCCGCGAATATTGACCACATTGACGCGCGACACCTTGACCTTCAAAAGCGATTCGACCGCCTGCCTAATCTGGATTTTATTGGCATTAGGATGAACCAGAAAACCAACGGTATTACTCTGCTCACGCAATGCGGTGATTTTCTCGGTCAACAATGGCTGGATCAATACTTGATGGAGGTCGCCCTTCATGACCATGCCTCCTTCACTCGCTCTAGATCAGCCTGCGGAATGACGAGAGAATTGCAGCGAAGCACGTCATACACATTCAATTCTTCCGGCCGCAATACCGTGACATTCGGGAGATTCTTACCGGCCTGAACAACATTGGAGCTGGGATCGGAGATTACAAGCAATGCACTTCCAGAAATCCCAAGTTGTATCAGGACGTTCGCCAACAACTTCGTCTTTGCCTGTCCGATCACCAACTCGGACACAATTACTACATTTCCCTCAGACACCTTCGCCGATAGGGCGCTCTGAAGAGCAGCACGGTACTTCTTCCTTGGCATTCCAAACGCATAGCTTCTCGGCTTAGGCCCAAAAACCGTACCGCCGTGCCTCCACACAGGAGAACGCAACGACCCTGCCCGAGCCCGGCCGGTATGTTTTTGCTTCCAGGGCTTCTTACCAGATCCGCTCACCTCACCACGACGCAATGTTGAAGCGGTCCCCTGACGGTCGCAGGCACGCTGCATTACCACTGCCTCATGAACAAGTGGGCCATGCGGCCTACACCCGAACACTTCGTTCGGCAGCTCTACGCTGCCAATTTTTTTCTTCTTTGCGTCAACCACATCAACGATCGGCATAGCTCAACTCTTCTTCGATTTCCGCACAACCAGCAGCCCATTCGCACCACCGGGCACTGCTCCGCGGACGAACAACAGGTTTTCATCTGGACGGGCGTCGACCACTTTCAGGCGCTGAACCGTGACGCGCTCATCCCCCATATGGCCAGGCAAGGCCTTATTTTTCCAGACACGAGACGGATAAGAACTGGCACCGATAGAACCAGGAGCACGATGAAACATCGAACCGTGAGTCTCAGGACCACCGGCATAGTTATGGCGCCTCACGACGCCTTGAAAGCCCTTACCTTTCGAGACGCCGACCACATCAACCCAATCACCTTTTTTGAAGATATCGACCTTAATGGTCGCTCCAACCGCGACATCCCCGGTCTTCGGAAATTCTCGCAGCCAGCGGCTGGCAGGAGCCTGATGCTTCTTCAAATGGCCGAGTTCGCCGCTCGACAAGCTCCGTTCCTTCACTTCCCCGAATGACAGCTGGACCGCCTCATAGCCGTCACGCTCCTTCGTCTTAATCGCAACCACTCGGCAAGGCCCAGCCTCAATGATGGTCACTGGCTCAAGAACGCTTTCGTCGTAAACCTGGGTCATCCCCAATTTTTTACCCAACAATCCGTTTGTCATGGCCTTCCTGTCGGCTCAAAGAAGATTGAAGACACCCAACCCCTCAGAGCTTAATCTCCACGTCTACACCAGCCGCCAAATTGAGCTTCATCAATGAGTCCATCGTCTCTGGCGTCGGCTCCATGATATCTAAAAGACGCTTGTGCGTTCGGATCTCAAATTGTTCCCGGGACTTTTTATCTACATGAGTCGATCGCTGCACCGTAAACTTCTCAATCCGAGTCGGCAAGGGGATGGGCCCGACAACCCGCGCGCCGCTACGCCTAACCGTCTCAACAATTTCCACAACCGACTGATCAAGCACGCGATAATCAAACCCGCGTAGCCTGATACGAATTCTTTGATCGACTTTCACGCTCAACTCCTCACATGCCGGCCAAAAGACCGGGACATCCCTACGCTAGAATTTCCGTGACGACGCCGGAGCCGACGGTCTTGCCGCCTTCGCGCACGGCGAACCGCAACCCCTGATCCATCGCAATCGGGCTGATCAACTCACCCGTCACCGTGACGTTATCGCCC
>JACCDZ010814324.1_pt1 | contig 21421 bp, 18 predicted proteins | sample 7449551 | NCBI WGS metagenome assembly JACCDZ01 (sample SAMN15323452, study PRJNA562643) | freshwater metagenome | isolation source: river surface water | place: USA:Blue River Watershed | collected 2017-08-18
ATTTACCAACTGGCACAGGATATTCTAAGATGCAATAACGTAATAACACATGTATCAGTACACGGTTATGTTATTCCGCGTATAGTCGCAGGTAAAAGAGATATACCTAAGAAAGTTAGTATGATATCAATAACGTGCATGTACAATACACAAGGATGTAAAAAACACGCGTCAAAAATCAGAACAGCACTATTCGATGCCAGCATACAGGTACCACTACCTGGAATTCCAGAATTAGAATGTATGTACACAACATACTGGGTAGACAACTGTGTGACATATACGATAGGAAGAAGCCGCCTGTCGGTTCGTATAACACAGAAGCAATTAATGACAGCGCAACGGCGTATATTAGAAGAGTTCTATTTGCAGCTAAGGAACTCTAAATATATATCAAAATGGGGACAGTAGTAACGGCGACAAGTCGCCGTTACTACCATGCTTTTATTTTTTGTTATAGAGAATAGCATCTATTACATGTTATCATATTCTGCGATATGTCAGTGCGTGATACATTACTAGCAATAGCCAATAACATAGCCACTTCGTCAGTATCATCAGGATGTAGGCCTTTAACAATCTCACTACCAGCAGAAACTAATGATGGATTATCCACAAGTTGTGTATACGTTGGATTACCGGCATTATCTTTATTCCAGTTAGGGTTATTGTTATCTAGCACTTCTAATATTCCATCCAGTTGGTCTGCATACGATATGTCTGTAGCACCATCTACCTTTACATTTGCTATGATAACATTAGTGCTTGCTTGCTTAATACCAGCCATAACAGGCGTGCTAGTGTATACATCTGCTTGATTTCTGACTACGGTATTGCTATCTGTTGGTATTATACCTTTTTTAAGCATTTGTGCTGTTTCATATGTGGTGTATTTTCTACCCGATGTAACGTTTAATACTTTATCTCCAGTAGGAAAGGTGTTAGTAAAGTAATTAGCGTCAGTTTTAATATTAGCAACATTTTTGCGTAACTGATACCCATATTCACTAGATGGTATATACATACCATTACCTAGATACACCCACCCTATACTACCACATGGCTGACTGGTACCATCAGTCATAACAATATTAGTAAACCCATCACCAGCCGGTGTATATTGGTCATTAGTACTATATCCAGACGCACCCGTCATACTTCTGTTTATGTAGTTACCGACAGTGGCAGATGTAGCCGCCTTAGTACCTGACAACGAATTAGCTGCTTTATTTACATAACTTGTAGCAATGCTATTTATTTTACCGCTGATAGCTTTGCTTACGCTATCTTGTATCATCCCAGAAGCCATCCACAAAAGCCCACCGGCCTTACCGCCAATTTTCTCACCTACTGTCTGTGCTAGCCCCCCAGCCAATCCACCAAGTTTATCTCCAATACCACCTGCTAAGTTACCTACTAAACCAGATACAGAAGACGCCAAGCCTGATAATCCGTTCAACTTACCAAGCAAGCTACCGACGCCACCTAGACCGCCGCTCATTGCAGATGTTATGGAGGACGCTATTCCAGTATTAAACCCTGCCACAGATATTGCTTTTGACAGCATGCTAGATGAATTAGAAGTCAGTTTATTCAGCACGCTGTCACCGCCAAATAATTTAGCAACACCTGTCATATTACCGCTACCTAACATCTTAGATATGTTATCTAGTTGCTTGCCTCCTCCTAGCATACCAACTATTTTCTTTACCTTATCTACAGACGGGTTATTAGCAAGTTTGTTAATTCTATTACCTATGTCCTTTGCAAAAAGCGAAGGATTTGCAGCATATTGTGCCGCACGTAGTATATTAAGCTTGCTACTAGAGGTACCAGTAGGCGTAGCTAGATTAGCAATAGCATGTTTTTCTACTATACCACATGGTAAATTGGTATCAGTGGTTAACGCAGATATAGCATGTTCGGCTCTATCTTCGGACAGCTTACTAATTTCGGCTATTCCCTTAGAGATAACTGCATCATACAGTTTGTTAGTTGCTGCGGTTAACTCTTTATTACTAGTCGTATTAGTTTTCCCTGCTACTAGTTTGTCTATACCGCTATCTGCGAATATACTACCTGTTCTTGTAGCCACAAGTTTCTGAATATCTATACCGGCTACTAGCTTATTTGTATCTATCACTCCGGATGTGCTATTATTTATACCTTCAGCTATACTATTTATAGCAGTAGATGCAGCTGTATAGTTATTATTTGTAACAGCCGTATATGGTAACCTAGTATTATCAAATGGTGTTCTACTACTAGATGTGCCGACCGGTGTAGGTGTTATTTTACGGCCTAATACTTGCTTAGTGATTGGGTTAAGATAGGCAGGTACTATATTAGCTATATTAATAGAGCCTGCTAATTGCTCTGTTATAGATTTGTCATTATTAACATCTTGTTTATTGCTACTGTTATCGCTATATTCAGATTTATTGGAGTAGCCATCGTTACCAGCACTGTTAAAATCTATATAACCGCCTGGTAATAGTGTATCATCTGTTAAATCAGATATACGCCTGTACACAGGTAACATATCATCATTTCCGCCCATATTACGCTCCTTGGGTAGTATCATTTAAAATGACGGTTGCGCATGTTGTTGGTATTCATTTTTTTTTTAAATATTTTTTGGATATATATTATTTATTAGTAGTAATACTACTAATTTTGCAAAATTACAAGGAGACAAAAAATGGGAGAAAAGTTTACCCCACCTACTGCACTAGTAGGAGAAAACATAACTAATGAAGTGGTGCTGATAGACGCACCTACTGAAACTAACCCGTCCGGTAAAACCGCCAAAATAACAGTAAGCGGCGTAGACTATGTGGCTAATGTAGCTACTCCGGCAGGAATCGATGTAGAAACGTTGAAGAAACTGGAAGCTGCTGAGGAGGCTTACAGTAACAACGTGGCTCATCTTTACGGAAAGCTGGCTAGCGACATTATGAAAGGCGATAAAAACGTCTCAAGTGTCGAAGTAGTCGGTGCACCAGTAGACTCTACGAACAAAACAAGTAACAACACAGGACATATCGGCAGAGTTGTTAGAGAGAAACAACATCTAAAAGTAGTTGGCAAACCGGAAGAGGGTATGGTGGCAGGACCAGCCTATACTCATGTGGTTAAAAACAGACTAACAGCTGGCAATATAAATGCCGCTATCAGAGATGCGTACCTTATGAACATCTAACTATACGTCGGGAGCATGCTCCCGACGTATAGTAGTATATTTTTTTTATCCTGTATACACAGCGTTTTTTACTTTTTCGTCTATGTCAGATCTTGACATCAATATAGTGTTACTGTCATACTGGAATGGTTGTGATGCTCTTAGCATCATAGCCGCTAAATCCATAACAAAACCGTTGTTGTAAGTGGCGCATTTAAAATCGATGCTTACTTCTTCACCCTGTGTAGCAGATATTATATCCCTACCTCCATCTTGTGTGCCGGTACTTCCAGGCATGACTCCTATCTGCAACCACGCGTCGACAGGTCTTTTTCTAAGTGGATCCGGTTCTACGTGAAGTATGATACCAGCTTTCCACTCCCAACCGTATATAATATCTGACTCATCATACGACAGATATTTAGATATGCCAGGTACCTGTGTATAATGATCTCCTAGAGACATATTAACTAGATGTCTCCAGAATCTCTTAATCGCCTTACCGTATTTCTCATCCCATGTAACCGATAGTGATGATACTGCTTGCGACACTTTGGTAACGTCGCTAAGCTGGTTACCGCTTGCATCTATAGCTACATCGTGGTAGTCTACAGTAAGGTCAGATTTTAACCCACTTATATTTTTAGGGTGTATCTCAAACAGAGCTTTATATATAGCTATCGCTTGTTGCGGGTTAGTGAAATAATCCAATACACGTGGTACCGATAGCACATAAGCTATAGTGTGCTGTCTGATATGCGGTTGTGCATAATACCAGTTATCAAATAGTATTCCATTTTCTACTGCGCCGATAACTGGGCCTTTATAGCCCAGCATTCCACCGTATGTAAGATTGGTTATAGGCGACGTGTTGTCATATTCTCCTCCGGTTCTTACCGTTCCGTTTAATGCTACCATATTCTATTCTCCTGTACTATTCAGATTTATCGGCGCGGTAAAGCTCTGTAGTGTATAGCTGTACAGTTTTCATAACGCCGCCACTAATTTTAAATGTTAGTGACCATATGTAACCGGCTGCTTCCTCAGCATCAGATACGGATACCACTGCCTCGATATCGCACATCTTACCTATGTAATTCTTAGATAGCTCTGTTTCACGTATCCATCTAAATACGGCATCTTTAAACAATGCAGTCGTTTTATATCTTGACGCACCTGCGAATTGTCTATGGGTTCGTTCACCTATTCTCGTACATACGCCTATAGCAAATGCAACGAACAAATTGTTAGCTATCGATGTATCATACGGATATATTGTTTGTAAAGCTTCAAGCCTGTAATTTCTTCTATCTGTTGTAGCCACAGGCGTTATCAATTGTGCACGCCAGTTACTTATTTTACCGGTAGGAGGAACAAAGCTAGGCTCTATGGCTTTAAGGGATGTAAATGTTGCATTCTCGCCAATGTCAAACATAAGCGATTCATCCCATACCCCAGTATCGCCTCCCATCATAGCAGCCAATTTCTTAGCTAGCTCAAGAGTCAATGCGACACGATTGATATCCCTGTTATCGACATGTTCTCCAGTGCCTTGTACTACTGCAGCTCTAATGGTAGGTGTTCCATAATGTGAACTATCTGGAAACATACTTAAAGCTGTCGCTATAGACACACCAACAGCTCTTTCATCAGATGGTGATAGGAACTTTCTTTCCATTTTATTGTCATGCGTAGAACCTATGACAACCGTGTCCTTTCTGCCAGATATGAAATTACCGATATTTTCATTTGTATCTAGCCCGCTACCAGTATCTATATATACAGTTTCTGGAGATGCTATGATATCGCATGCTATATTGTTAATATCCGCATAGTCGGCTAGCTCTACCTTTATAGCTGCACGTAGTGCGTCCACAGACATAGTACCATCTTTTCCACCACGTAACCATACAGGCGTAGTCTCAGATAGCTGTACTTGCATTTGGGTTCCAGTAAGGGCTGGCATAGTATCAACATCATGCACAACCGTAAACGGTCTGACACCTTTCAAGCTGGTGATACCAAATATGTTAAACAATCCGAATTCATTGGCTGTTATATTTTCTCCGGTTACTGTATAGTCGAACCATTCAGCAGTAGCCGATGTATTACCATCATCCCAAACTTTAATTTCGTTAGTTATGTATGGTTCTTCTATTTCTAAGAATTTCTTTTGTAGAATTTCTATATTCTCTCTATATAGAATAGGCGTAGCATACTCGAAGAATTTTAACGGTATAGCTGGATCTTGTTCATTGTACCATTTTGTATCAAATACGGTATTGAAGTCGATAACCGCATTGGTTAATGGGTTGATAGCATCTTTCTGTACTACGAACTGTCCGTATGGCTCGTTATCTAGTGTCAGTGTGATGCTAGGAGATGTATACTCGTCACTTCTTTGGAATAACGTTAGCTTGTATGGTAGCGATTTTAGTTGCGTTGCTATACGGGTATCGGCGTCCCTGTTTATGGTAATAGCATGGCCTAGGTTATTATACCAACTACCGAAACTGTTAGCTTGCATCGCATATAGCGGGTACATCTGACTAGTGGTAGGTCCTATTGTCATAGTGCCTGTTTTTGGTAACAGCGTATCTAACGTAGATGTATCATCTACGTATTCTGCGATGTATTTAATTTTATGGCCGGGTATCGTTGGCATTGTGTCATCTACTTTGTACCCAAGTCCTTTTTTAATTAACCCGCCTTGACTATTTCTTACATAATTAGGAACTGGTGTGCTGATTACATCCATCCATACAACCACATTGGCTGGGTCGCCGGCATCTACTGGTTTTATTCTTTTAGTAACCGATGTGGTTCCTGTTGCGGCATATGCTTCTTGTAAGAACAATGTTTGGTTGTCACTATTCTTATACCATGGCTTTTTACGATCAAATGTGTTAGCTCCGTAATATACCCGGAGCTGTTCAGGAGGTAATGACATTTTCGTATTACTACCTTTTTCTGCATAGAAAAAGACTAACGGTACGAAGTTTCCTGTTTTAACAGGCGCAGGGTATATATTGCCTATTGACAGGTCTTTGGTACCATATTTTATATTAAGCGGTGCCGCTGTAGTTGGACTGAGTTCCATATTGTGTGTTCCCTCCACTTTTTTAATAATTCATACAAACGAATATAATTTTAGGCGATACGCTTCTTAATAGTAATGAAATATATCGCAGCCATAGCTTTTATTTTCAACAAGTAACGCATCTCCAGTAGCTAACTCTATACTAGTTTTAGGGTATGCAGTGCCATTAAAATCGGTAACTAGAGTGTCTATTGTGTTCTTCTTATAGTCAAATAGCAACACTTTCATCGCAGACTCCGCAACACCATTATCTAGGCAGTATATGATAGCATCACCATTACCCATTAGGTTGGCCTTCAACACACGGCCTACATATTCATCCGGTATGACCACACCAGCTGTTGTTAACATAGTGTCGATGTGATACAATGGTACCTCTTTTGTGTTTTTACCTAGCACTAATGCTCTATTACCGGCTACTGTAAGAAGTGTTCCATTTGTTAACTCCGTATCTATTGTAACAGACGTAGTGGATGTACCAGCTATGATATCTAATGTTTTTATAACCCCGGTGTTGGTAGGTATGTATATAAACGTATCTGGTGATACACGTAACATACTGTTACTTATACCTACAGTAGCTACTTCATCGTCGCGACGTATAGTGGTTATGACAGATGCCTCGTTGTTATACGGGTCATACCTGATAACTAGGAACTCTGGTTTCCCGTTCCTCATAGTGTCTAGTAAGAATCTGTTAGTATCTATTTGCCAAAACCCTGCTGTCTGTTGCACCTCTGGTAACTGTATACCATTTATAGTAACACTTGTGTCTATAATACGTTGCAACCCTCTGTCATATCGATATATATGTATCTTATCGCTATTAGGTTTAAGCGCTAAAATGGTACCGTCTGTTTGTTCATACGTGCTCATACCGTCAAGAATGTTTAACGTTACATCTAACCCGATATGTGTTAGCTTATTTTCCATTCTATATGATATATCGATATTCCTAAGCATATTTATGCTAAGTGTGTGTATAGGATATTGTTTTATAACTTGCTTATTGCCGTCTCTATTTGATACGACATTTAGCATATACAGGCTATTTGATTCTAGGTGGGCTCCCGGTACAGTTAACCATTCTTCTATGGATTCAATAGCCCTATACCATAACCTAGTTTGTTCTACGTCTACGGTTACTAGTTCCACTGTAACTATACCGTGTTCTAGTTGCGGATTTATGCGTTCTATACCTATTTTAAAGTTTTGTTTAGGTATAACCATTTTAAAATTACCAGTTAGCCTGTAGTTTGTCCACGCTGTATTTATGGTAGTGCTACCGGTAGGACTCGTTAAGCCACCAGCAGTTGAATGTATACATATAAACCTAAGGCTATCGCTGTTCAGTAGTTTAGCGTCATGTTTATTAATAACTATACTAGTAAGATGTGTTCTATCTTCCAGTGATTTAAAAAGAACCTTATTATTTTCGTCTACCACCAACCAAGTAGATGAGTAATGCCCTTCTGTGTTACCTCTATATGTAGATGAAGTTACGGTTATATCGCTTACTTCGTCGTCCAGCAATGCAACCTTACTAACACTTACAGTAGGCTTTTCTATAATAAGCCTTTCTACGTTTGGTATGTAACTTGATACAGCATCCATATTCACAACAGCTGCGGCTGGTGACATTGGAGACTCACTACCATCTGAAAAATGTCTTTTGTACCGTATATAATATACTGTATCATCAAGTATCACCACGTCAGACGCCCATATATTGAGCGCTTCGCTGCTATTGTCGACCCTATCTATAATGTCGGTAAAGTCTATAGTACTGCTAAGCTCCGCAGTTGTTCCTGTATGCTCTTTTATAGAACTAGTGTATACTGGGAATCTAAATATTGCCATTAATTACTTTCTCCTCCGTGGGGATATTTCATTAAACGAGCGATTACTTGATACTAACAAAGGAGTTACTATGGGATTTATAGGCCTTATATGGAGTAAGTTTAGCACATACATTATTGTTTCGCTAGTGGCAATGGTGGCGATGGCTGGAATATCAACATATTTATATATTGGGGTTCTTAATAACACTATTGAAACACTTACAACAGCTAAAGTAGCGTTAGAAGGAAATTTAACAACAGCTAAAAACAATAACGCAGCGCTTACTACAGGTATAAAAGCACGTAATAAAGAAATAAGCGAGCTTAATACACAAATAGTTACTAACCGTGCAGATTTTAATAAATGGAAACAATCTACCGATAAAAACAAGTATCCAGTATTGGTACAAAATGTAGATGCAACGCGTGATGCGAACGGTAACAACACATGTGATACCATACTGCAGCAGATAAAACTGCTAAGTGGTAAAACTGACACAGACTTTTAAATTAGGAGTACACGATGCCTTTATATTTCAGATATATTTATGTTATATTTATAGCGCTGCTATCTATATTTTGGTTGGTAGGATGCGTCGCAAAACAAGATACTCCTGCTATTGTAACGCAACAAGTATACGTACCGGTGCCATGTAAGGTACCAGATGTTAATTACACGCTGCCACACGAACCTACTGATATGGTTCCTGCGCTAGTAAAGATTATATCAGAGTATAAAAAAGCTGCAGACGTGTGTAGGTATGATGATAACACAACAAATCTGTTTTAGGGTGTACCCTAAAACAGATAAGTATATATTATTTATGTAGTAAACATTAAGGAGCGATGATGTCAGTTATAAAGCCTGCCGTACTAGCGGGAATACACCGTTATATGTATAGCCCGCATGCGCTAGTGTTTAATACATGTGTTGTGCTATGCGTTAATACAACTAATGGCATGAGCCCGATAGTAGGTAATACTGTGTTTGAAACTTTACCTGAGATAACATGGAGGAATACTTACAATGATGTAAGTATAAAGTTAGGGCAGTCTAGCTCTGCAATGCTATCAAATAGATGTTATATAGCGGTAGGATGCAAAAACTGCAATGGTAGTACTGTTCTTATCAGAAAGACACGTAGAACATTATCATTTACAACAGGAGGTGGTTTGGAATATCCTATTTCTAACATAGTCACTCCTTTATTGTGTAATTTTGGTAAAAACAAAGTAATAGCATGTGGCGGGATACTGACAGGTGGGGCATATGCAACAGATTGTTATATAGGATTGCTAATAGGCAGTGGTAAACATGTAGCAATAGAATGGAAACATATAGGTAATTTACCACATGGTGTTAATGATGGTGTAATTACCTACATTGGTAACAACACTATTTTATTAACAGGTGGTAGAACCAGTAACGGTATCTCTACGACATGCTATATCGGTAAAGTCAATGACAACATGACAAGCATAACTTGGAAACCTATAGCACTAGATGGGTTTGGTACACGTATCAAACACCAAGTGATTTACTATCGCAAGCATTTATACATAATAGGCGGTGCTAGTAACGTAGGTGAACCGTCTACCAATGTTATATTAGTTTATAAACATAAGAATGGAGGTTTTTACTATCATAAGCATATGTATGTAGTAGACCATAACAATAACGAGTTTAGCCTGTTCGGCCATACAGCATTTTGCTATATGAACAGGATATACATTATTGGCGGTGTGGGTAACTACGACAAAGTATGGAATGTACCAATATCATAACTAACATAAAAAATACAACTAAGGGTATGCTTGACATACCCTTAGTTAACAGGATTAAGACAATGATAAACACAAGTAAAAGACACGGTGGAATAGTAACACTTGAATGCACATTAAAGAATTACATTTCTTCCTTAGAGCTATATAGGCAGAAAATTAGTAACATTGAGACTTATAGCGTTATGCCATTATACAGAGAAATAAAAAACAACATTCTGATGTTAACGGATATAGATGCCGCTAACAAGTACGATACTGGTAGGGTTAAATTTAATAACTGGATTGAGGATAACCATAACAGTATACCGAGCATCACCAACTCTACTGATGTAGCGACTATTCCAATCTATAAGTTATCAACTGATATCTATATGAGTAGACACCCTACTATGCACGGGTATGAGTATTCAAAACCTATTGTCTATAAGCTAGCAGAGTTTAAAAAGGACACTAACACATTTATTAATAATGTGTATAAGCTCATAACCGATTTAATAATGGACAAACATAAACGATATCCGGCTAGCTGTGGTGATATGCTAATATCGTGTTTTAATATACATAAAAGCACAGCATTGGGACATATTAATGCTATTAAAAATGGTAAAGATGTACCTTTGCGAGCAGCACTTGCTGCATATTACACAACTAGAGAGTTCTGTTTTAAAAACGATATTACAATGCATGTAAATGTAGAAATATCGCTAATACGTTGCACCGAGTATGTAGACAATTATTTTAACATAAAGGCATATCATGCACATCCGAGTGTTAGAATTAACGAGGTCAAATAGATTTACACTATCTGATATAAAAGATATAGTTTATGCACCTGAGGCTAAGGTACAAGTTATATTAGGAAGTAATGGGTCAGGTAAGTCTAGCTTGTTGGGTATGTTATTACCCAACACACATAATATTAAACATATCTTTGGAGATACTGGAGGTAGCAGGCTCACTATAGACCATGACAATGGAGAGTATGTGATATCAACAGGAATATTTTCTAATACTAAGAAACATAGCTTTATTTTTAATGGTGAAGAGTTAAATATATCAGGAGTTAGAAGTATACAACAAGACCTTATTTACGAACATTTCGGTCTTGACGCTATGTCGTCTAGTATCATACTCGGCACCACTAGATTAACCACTATGTCTGGACAAGATAGAAAAAAGGTATTTAGTAAAATAAGCACCATTGACCATACGTACCCAATGAATGTGTACAACAAACTAAAGCAACGGTTGCGTGATGTTCAAGGTGCTATTAAGCTAAATAATGAATATAGAATTTCAATATGTGAAACTGCATTAACACCAGAACAATTAGAAGAGCATGTATTGAACATAAGTAGCTTAAAGCGATTGATAGAGCAGTTGCTTGTTGAGTATAACCCTAGTGTTAATAAAGATGTTGATATCGATAACCTTATAGCCACAGTAGAGCAAAAACTTAAAGTTGCTACAAGTAAATTGGAAAAGATTCATAGCGGTGTAACAATAGAGGGTATAACAAGAGAGATAAACACGCACACAACTGAGCTCATAGGAACTAAAGCCAGACTAGCAACATTACTTAGCGAACATGATAAATACGCTAGCCTCGATGTGAATGGTAGCGATACCATAGATAGTAGATTGTCTCTGTTACACGACGAGTTATCTACATATGAAAGCGAGAATGAATATGATATCCAAATTGACGATGTTAATGACATACATAATAATGTAAGTATAACATTTCCTGCGATTCGTGAGATACTTACTGAGTTGATGTCGGTTACTAGACATGATGAAACATACATGCTAACTCCGGACAATAGTGATGCTATAGCAGCAATTAGTAACAAAATAACGACACTAGAAGGCGAGTTAAGGCAAGAGCAACATAAGCTAGCGCATATGACGTCTTTACGTAATGATGATAATAAAATAGTGTGCACAGGTTGTGGTACCGAGATGTACAATAAGCATGACCCTATTGAGGAAAACAGGTTAGTAATAGCGATAGCAAAATTAAACACGGCTATATCAGATGCTAAGATGGAGCTATCTAAGTTAGCGACATTACAAGAGCAATTTGTTAACGAACAACAATTATTCTCAGGCTGGTTTAATATCATTCGTAATAACTCGCTTCCTAGCGTGTCTAAACTATGGCGTAAGATAACAGGTATCGATAGTTCTGAAAAAGATTTACTTGTTACTATTATTCCTAGCATACTAACAAAAATGTCTTCTGTATATAATTTTGTTATTAAATGGAAACATATAGGAAAGACAAAATTTGAGCATGAAGAACTACTTAAACTCCAACCATCAATGGGTGGTAACATAAGCATAGCAACGCTTATAGGAGAGATAAGCACTAACATAAGCACACTTACATATAAGAAAGTGGGATTGGAAAATACTATATCTAATCTTAATACAGATATGCAAAAACTTACTAGTTTTATCAATGCATATACCGACCTTGATAATGCGGTAGGTGACATAGGTAAGGGTAAATTACTTATTGCTGACAGCATCAAAGCCAAGAATATTTTTACATTGATTAACGAGCTTAAAAACTATCTTATTGAGTTAGAGCAAGCTGTATCGGCTAACAAACAACGTGAGTTTTTAATACAGTCTATAGATAAAGAAACTAAACAACTCACTAGCACAGAAGAAGCACTACAAGTGCTGGTAAAAGGGCTATCTCCTACAGAGGGACTGATAGCAAAAAGCTTAAATGGTTTTATCAACGTTTTCTTAAAGGATATGTCAGACCTTATCAATTCTATATGGAGCTATAACGTAGAGCTATTACCATTTGACATAGAGGAGAATGAGTTAGACTATAGATTCGCCGTTTGTATTAACAATGGTAGCGTTAGAGAAGACGTATCCATGCTTTCATCATCATTACAGGAGATAGTGGACTTAGCATTTAAAATAACATACATGAAATTTGCCAAATTACAGGACATGCCGCTCGTGTTAGATGAGTTCGGAAGGACGTTTGATGCTGCGCATAGATTAAAGGCATACAACATTATAGCAACAAAATTTGCAGATATGTTTAGTCAGCTATTTATTGTTTCGCATTACCATGAATTATATAGCGTATTTCCGCATGCTGACACTATTGTTATTAACGATAAAAACATAGACATGTCAGGTATAAGAGAATGGAACAAAGTGATTAGTTTTACCCATATATAATTAACATGGGCGATATAAGGAAATATAATGTGCGATCTAATTGATTATCTTGATGGTGTAGCCGAAGAAAACGGCAGTCCTCCATGGAGTAAACAAGAAACAGATGATGATGAGCAAACTGTAGAAGAAGATGACTAAGTATACGAGTGCGGCCATCCCGCACTCGTATACTTAGTACAATTTATTTTTTGCAAGCATATTACTTATATTGGTTATCGATTTATTAAATCTTTCCAATAATGATAACGGTGTCTGTATCGCTAGGTTAGTAGATCTATTTCGTAAGGCACGAATGTCGTATGGTAATTGTTGCAATATGTTAGTATTTACTTCAATAGCGTTATTGCCACCTATAGTCAGTAGATACTCTATTACAAAAACTCTAGCTAACCAATACGCCCAACTGTTTTGTACATTAAAATACGTGTTACCTAGTTTAAGTATTTCAAATGCGTTAGAATCAGATATGAGAGGAATATTATATAGCACCTCTGGTGTACGCAACCTAGCATCTCTAATAACATCCAACACTTCGTTTAACATTACATCTATTTTCATAGTGTAATCATGCAATGCAAATGGATAGTATCTACGAAATGATGTAGGTTTTGTTTGCATACTAATATTAAACAATCGTGTTAGCATATTCATATCGAAAATATTTCTTGACATTTTAGGTAGCAATATTTGCATAACAAAGTTGGTAGGGTGTATATCTCTGTCATTAACAATTTGGTCATTTGCCCATATGTAGTATTGTAGTCCAATAACTTGTAAATCTACTTCATATACAAATAGACTATCACGTATCATTTGTTTAGGAAATACCGGAGTATAAAATCCTATGTCATCATCATCGGTGTATATCGGCCTAATGGCGTTTGTAGCCATAACTTGTTCTGCGTCATAACTTATGTTAAACCTATTCTTTTCCATAGAAATAAGTATTTCGTAGACACTACCTGATAATGGAGTATGCGTATAGAATATGTTATTATTTTGATGCACTTTTCCTGTATTACTAGATGAAACTACTCCCATGTTTCTACATGCATATGGTATGTTATTCATTAACCCAGCATAATATTGGTATCTATCATAAGTAACATCAGTAACCAGATTAGTAACTATTCTTGTAAGTATGTTACTGTTAAGACTAGCTCTTCCTGATATTCTATAGTATTCTTCTATTTTCTCAAATTCATCATGGTATACACGGCGATATGTGTCGATGCCTTGAAACATACGAACTGCTGGTGTGATGTTATACCTAGCCATACCATGCAACATAAAATCAAGCATGCGAACTCCTTATTAAGTCATTAAATTCTAGTAGCTATATGTATATTGTTTAATCATACTTTTTTAAACATATATTATTTTATTAGTCATACTGACAAATAAAGAGCGAAAAAGGAATTACCATGAGTTTTGTATTCCCTAAAAAAGTTAAGATAGGTGCACAAGTGCTTACTAAGCACGGATGGCTATCGACGATAGTAGAAAACAAACATGTGTTCGTAGGGCTTGATGCCGCAAATGAACACGTCTACATCTGCAAGACAAGGAAAGATACCGGTTGCATCTATGCATGGTTAGATTGCCATGCTGAACTTGAGGAACAGCACGCCGCCATAACAGAGGAAGAACTTGTCAACTGGCGAAAAAATAACGCCATATACGCTAGCACTCACAGTATTAGCGTAAAACATAAAGGCATACTAGAGTCGATAGACATTTTGGTAGTGTCGAAAATACGCCTCTACGTAGGAACATCAGAGTTTGCAGAACATGCCGAGCAACTTAAGACAGGTAAGATAGAATCCGTCTATGACCTCATATCGATACTATATGATGACATGGTATTAGAGATAGAAGAGATGTACAGCGTACTGCTTCTATCCGAAAAAGAAGCAGAGTTTTTACTGGAATATGTAAATACGCTGATACCGGATAAGCCGCTGCCGAGAAAAGATGTTACAGTAGTGGGTATACAAGCCGGATATGTGTATACAGTGCTAGACGACGGGATGTTAGCATACACTAGTATGACGGAGTATATGGCTAATGCAATAGTATGGAATAAAACTAGCATCAAGTACCATCCTAAGCCTAACCCTATTAAAAATAAGGATAGGTACAGAGATGCCGTAGAAGCAGCGCTGAAAGATGCAAACTGGCGTTCACCGCATCAAAAGATAGTAGGAAACGCTATAGGACCATCTGGAATAACGGCACTTCAGAAGCTGGACACGAGTGGTCTATCATGGGACGAGATATCGGAAATAGTGTTATCAGGACAGCATGCAGCTATAACATGGCTAATGTCATTGATTCCTGAGCTATCAGGTACCATACTGGCTGGCAATGAATATACAGTAAAAACTTTGATAGGTTATATTATGATAGAAACCGTAAAAGGCAAGTATGATTTGCCTAATAGGTTACGTTATAATATTACTGTGGATTACAGTAATGGTAATATCCCTATGCCTAGTATAGACGCAGCCCATATAAAAGCTTTGTCGGCATCAAGAGCTGAGCTTCTTAATAAAGGTCTTAACGCTGCTGCATTATCCAACAAACACATGGATGTATATGAGTTTCTATATGAATACTATAAGCTACGGTCCAAATAGCAACACTAAATCTTGTAAAGGAGGTACAATGTATAGAAAGCATCAATTCACATATGGAAGATGAAGACGCTTGTAAAGATGGCTGCCAACTGTAACTAGTAGCTAGGCGGGATATCCCGCCTACGTATATAATTTTATTTTTACTTGAAATTAAAGTATAAGGCTAAAAATGGTTGAAAGCAAAGATAAAGTTATATACGTGTTTGCATTTTTATATGTAGCTACATTAATAGCTACGGTGTATTCCGATTACAACCAGGCGTTGGTTGGGATACTTACTTCGATGTCAGGTGTAATAGGATTGGCGGTCGGGCACACATATGGTGCTAGCGCTGCGCTAAAACAACCGATACCACCAGAGGTGCTAGATTCTATGGTATCAAATGTAAATCAGGCTAATACTGTAAGTACTAGGCAAAGAGACACTACTACGTAGCTAGGACATCCTAGCTACGTAGTAGATAATAATATTTTTTTTATTTAATACATTTATATATGATATTATACAATACAAGTTGTATAATACATAATGCAGGCACGCATGTAGTTACAAATATATATCCATATATTATTTATATGGTAGTAATGTTGCTACTGTAATTTGTCGACAGATTATAAAAAAACAAGGAGATTTCATGAACGGCCAAGATGGCAACGGTGGGTTTAACCCTAACGCATTCAAAAAAAATACAGGCGCAGGAAACGCAGCTGAAACAAGAACAGCCGAATCCGCGAGACATAGCGGTAGGCTCATGCAGCTCGGTAGTAGAGGCGGGTTTACAAAAACAGCTGGAGCCGATGGTTATATCGTAGGCCTAGTTACTAAATTCAAGGAGATAGCAAAAGAAACATCAGCCACTATCCCTGGAAAAACCATAACGGTAGCGTCTGTTACAAGAAGCCAGAAACCGCTGGCGTATCCATATATACTATTTATGGTACGTGACGAACAAACCGGTGCTGGTGTAGTATCAGCTCTTCTAGTAGAAAAAGGAGGCGACTCTGGAGTATCCAAAAAAGCAGGCATGATGTATCAAAACGTAACAAAAGCTGGCACCGACACTATGGTGTCAGTAATAGATACCACGTTAGCTGACGAAACAATAACCGCTACGGCTAAGGTTACATTGCTTTCAGTGGCTAGAGAATTTGCGGGACAAGATATAACGCTAGGTTTCATCGGGTTGCTACCTGCCAGCGTACAAGCAGACAATAACGACGCCCTCCTGGAGAATATCGCTAGAGATACGCTGATGACAGCGTTTGCAAAGCTAGATACGCTACTAACTGACGGTAGCGGTGTAACTATCGCGGATATAGTTACTGAACGTCAGCAGTCTAATTCTACCGTTATGAATGATGTGAGTCTCGGGATGAACACGCTGCAAACTTCTGTAGGGATGTACTCCGGCTCCGCGACACAAACGGTGGGGTTGAAGCCTAAAGAGACAAGCAGAAGAAGCTGGGATGAGCCACTCGATGACCCGTTTAACGCTACCGGCGGGAATTGCCCCTTAACACAATCATTGCTGTCTGTTGAACTTGCCCCAGTTGTCGTACAACAACGACATAACGGTGGCGGGACTAAAGATGCTATAAGGTTTAGGCCTATATTATACGTAAATGCTGTAGATACTATGGGTAACTATACTGGATTAGTACATCTTGCTATAGCTGCTGCCACAGCACTGATGACCGTAAAAGGCATCACTAACATAGTAGCCGCAGCTTCTGATAATGTAGGTGTGCTAAATACATATACCGAAGTAGCCACCTCCGAAGTGCTAGACCTAAAAGCAGGCGACCAAGTCGCTAACGCAGCTATTATAGCGGAAATGCTGGGTGGCTGCGGCAGCTACAACGAAACCACACCACTACTTGGTATGGTAATCCCAAATGCAGACCCTGCTTTAGAACCTATGCAGATATACGCAGAGGCTGCTAAGACTGCCGATGGTAGAGCAGCTCTTATAGAAGAGCTTGTCAACATGACTGGCGGTACATTTCCGTCGGATTTTAATCCGGCTAGTATATTTCTGGAGGAAGCGATAACTATACCTACAGGTGTAGTCAATACCAAGGGGTCAGAAATAGCGCTGCATAATATGACACTTGCTACAGTGGCAACATATAGTAAGCTTGATGAAGATATTATGGCGGCATGGATATCATCAGAGACGGCAAACGACGGCGATCCGTTTATCGATAGGCTGTCGGTATATGCAGCGCTATTCCCAGCAGCTGAACTAGGTGGTACAGCAACGAAAGTGTTGTTGTCACCGGAGTTTCTAGCCACACTAGTTAACGCACTAGCTAGAGCCGACAACTTCCAATGGAAGTTTGACGACCGAAGCATGGTCGAAATTAAACAAGGAAGATACAGCGGCGGTATATCTAGGCTTGGCAACGTCGATGGGTATAAATCAGACTCATCGTTAAATGCTACGTTCGGAAATAGAGGCGGGTTTAAAAGATTCTAGGCATATGGGCGAAGGGATTTCCCCTTTAGCCCATATGATATTTTTTACTTAATGCATAGATTACCAACTCTATAACCGTGGGAGGGCATATGGCAAGCTCTTTGCTAATAAGAGATTTAGATGCCTACTATAGGTCAATAACCACAAAAATAGTAGTGAACGACCTAAAGTATTTTAGCGCCGAAGACATAGGCGAGGTGAACAGAAACATACTGACCGTGTATGAAGGCAGCGAGATTAAAGAGCTCCCTTCATGTACATGCGGTAAATACCAGGCTAACTATTTAGATGGTATAACGTGTCCGATATGTGGCACCGTATGTACTAAACCATATGATGAACAGCCAGTTCTATGGCTGCGTGCTTTTAAAAATGATGAAGACACCGAAATAAAATTTATAAATCCTGTCTTCTGGCTGCAACTACGTGCACTTTTAGATAAGGATAAAAAATACGATTACCTCCGTTACTTAGCAGATAGAAAGTATAGAGCTAAGCTTAAGAGCGATGATGTTTACATAAAGACATTAGTCGATATAATAGGAGGTAGAGGTTATCTAAACCTTGTTAACAATCTGGACAAGGTTATAGGTTATCTTAAAGAGCAACCTAAGTTTAAAGTAGGCGAAAAACTAGAAAAACTAGATGCGCTACTAAATATATGGGAAAACACTAATGTGCTTAGCACATATTTACCTATATTAAATAAACGGTTGTTCGTATTAGAAAAAGCCCCTAAAGGGCAGTTTACTAATTTTACGCTTTCTGAAAACATAACAGTTGTTAAAAACTGGATGTTGATAGGAAGCACCGCAACAACAAAAGCTAGAGACCTAGAAAACGCTACTGCCGCTGCTATATCGTCACTAGCTGGTATGTACTACGAGTATCTAGCTAAGTATACCGTTGTTAAACGTGGATTGTTCAGGAAACACTTATACAGCGCAAGGTCACATTTTACGGCTAGAACTGTTATCACGGCTATAGCGGGACCACATCAACACGACTCGTTAGAATTACCGTGGAGTATAGGCGTTACCCTATTACGCCCACATCTCATGAATCGTCTTGTTAAACGAGGGTATAACTATAATGAGGTTACAGCTAAGTTAAACAGAGCTGTTAAAAGATACGATAACGAGATAAATGAGATATTCCTGGAGCTCATAAGCGAGTCACGGTATCGCGGGCTACCAGTTATCTTACAACGTAATCCATCATTACAACAATCTTCAGCGCTACTACTATTTATAGATAAAATCAAAACCGATGTCGGAGATTATACATTCGGTATATCTGGTCTTATAACAAAAGGACCACACGCTGATTTTGATGGCGATGAAATGAACCTTACTCTGTTGCTAGATAATATGATGGCAGAACTAGCAGAAACGTTTAGCCCGTATTACAACATTGTAGATATGAGCGGTAAACCAAAAGAAATATGTGGTAATTTAACATTATTATCGCCTACCAGTGCTACCATAAGCAGGTGGTTACGTGATAGAAAAGACGGAATAGCCGGTTCTGTCGATTTATTGTTAAAGTTTGATTAAAGGAGGTACTATTGAGGGCGACACTTATTAACGCTAGCCCTACTGATCAGCATGCCATCGTCGCCGGCGTATTTTCTGGTGGTATATCAGATGGCATGGCCGATTTCTTTCGCCGCAATGTAGAAAGAGCTACCAGCAGCATGAGTAATTTTGGCTCGACTATAGCAAGTCAGATACGTTCGTCGTTTGAGAAAATAGCATCATCCGAGGCTATAGACCGTGCTAAACGATTTTTGTTTAGCACTGGTAGCATAATGGGTGATGTTGTCAAACCGCTATTGTCGCATAGGGAAATATCAAACGCAACCCCGGTCATGCGTAGATATATAATGGATCATCCTGTACTGAATAAAAAGTTCAGGAGGGGTGTTCTTTCTGGGTTCGATGATAAATACTTTGACACAGAACCTGATGTAACAGGTGAGTGGCGTACTGGTTACTTAGCTGTTATGGATGGGATATCTGAGGTTGTTAATGACGATAGCGGTGAATATACTATTGTCAGACACGTATCGTTACAAGAGGACGAGATGCTTGATATTCAGCAACAGTTTGCTATCCTAGATACCTGGGAACTTGCAATGTTGCTGCTAGAACAGGATATTGATCCTACTAAACCTGTATAGCCGCCCTGGCTATACAGACACAATAATAAATAAGGGGGTAACATGGGACCAATGGTTAAGGTTATCATGTTAGTATGCATGTACTTACAAATGGCGCATGCGGAGTTAACCAGTTCTTCAAGATTTCAAGATATTAAATCTAGTGATTTTATCACCAGTGATATGCCTGCTAACAAAAAACGTAAGATAAAAGGTTTGATAGAAGACCTTAAGCAACTTAATAAATCACAGGTAGAAGTCTTGAAGAAAAGCCTCATTGGCGACCTGGGCGTTCCTCATCTTTATGCTGCTATAGCATGGCAAGAGTCTTCGTTCAGAATGAACGCTATTACTATGCATAATGCAGGAAAGATGAAATATAAAGGTTGCTATGGACCGTATCAGGCGTTAGGTGATGTAGTTATGAAAGAGTACAATGTACAAGGTAGCAGTTTTAAGGAGGTTACAACTAAACTTACTACAGACATTGAATACGCACAATATATACTAGGTAGTGAGCTTAGTACGTGGAAACAAAACTGTGAGAAGAAAATAGTAAAAAGAAAACTATCTAAGGAGAGATTTGCTAAGGAGGTTTTAGCTAGTTATAACGTAGGATGGTTAGGTACTAGAAGCACCAAGGCATCTAAATATGCAGATAATGTATTGCTAAAAGCCAAGATTCTAGTCAAAGTGTTTCATAATGAAACTAGCACAAATAACATAGAGGCTATAACGCTATCGAAAACAAAATATATAAATAAAGGTTGGTCAATAACAAATATGCTATGATACTATGTCGTGGGGAAACCCACGACATAGTATCAACTATTTTTTTTTTGCTATGTATCAGGGTTAGCTATGTTTTTATCTAGCTCAACATATATTTTGTCTATTTCAGTAGGTGTTAACGTAGCTAGGTTAAGTAGCATAGCGCTACTGAAATATCCTCCGTCTATAAATAACAATGTAATCATATGCTCGTATAGTTTCGGTAACACCTCAGCATACATCTCGTATG
>JACCDZ011475720.1_pt1 | contig 21414 bp, 17 predicted proteins | sample 7449551 | NCBI WGS metagenome assembly JACCDZ01 (sample SAMN15323452, study PRJNA562643) | freshwater metagenome | isolation source: river surface water | place: USA:Blue River Watershed | collected 2017-08-18
AGCGTACTTGTGGCTACCGTTATACTGTCCATTCCAGCATAAGCCGGATTGACTAAATTCATATGCTGACGGTAAAAACTATACGCAGTCTCTTGTTGCGCCATAGCAGCACTACTAATTAATAGTAATGCCATGGCTAGTATGTTGTGAATTCTTTTCATCTTGTTATTCGGTTTTTTTTTGGTTTATTTTGTGATGTATAACCAGCCTTGAGCATCTATTGATCCATCGCCGCCTAAATCAATTTGGTATAAATAAGATCCTGATGATGGAAGTTTATCATTATAATCTCTATAATGTCCATCCCAATCATTTTTATAATCATTAGAATAGAAAACTTCTTTGCCCCATTTGTTAAATACACGTACAATAGTTCCTGGATGATTCTCGATGTTATAAATTACCCAAGTATCATTTACACCATCACCGTTTGGAGTAATCGCTTGAGCAATATTCAATTCAATTAGATCACAAACGTCTCCTAATCCATCTCTGTCTCTATCGGCTTGATTTGTATTTGCTGTCATTGGACAATTATCGTTTCCATCTAACACTCCATCATTATCATCATCAGAGTCACAAACATCTCCTAATCCATCTTGATCATTATCAGCCTGATTAGCATTGGGTGTTAACGGACAATTATCACGGTTATCAGCGATTCCGTCTCCGTCTGTGTCTTGAATCAGTGGACTAGTACCAATTGATAATTCAACAGAATCAGACAATCCATCCCCATCCGTATCCGCTAACAACGGATTTAATCCTAATGTTTTTTCTCTTAAATTTGATAGCCCATCACCATCGCAATCAGCTGTATTCCAAGCTGTGCTTGGTGTTACTGTTTGATGTGCTAGTACAAATTTACAAGCATCTTTACCATCTGTTCTGTCTGTTTTCTCCGTTCCATCAATAACTCCGTCTCCGTCTGTATCTGCTTTTAATGGATCAGTACCATCAATAACTTCTTGAGCATTGGTTACGCCATCTGAATCACAATCAGCTGTATTCCAAGCGGTGCTTGGTGTAAGTGTTTGATGTGATAGTACAAATTGACAAGCATTAGTTCGACTGGTTCCGTCCAAAAGTTCTTGAGGATCTAAAACCCCATCGCCATCTGTGTCTCCTACTAGTGGATCTGTATTGTTTAGTATTTCTTGTCTATTTGTTGTTCCGTCTCCATCACAATCAGCTGCATTCCATGCAGTACTTGTAGCTACCGTTTGGTGAGCTAAAACAAACTTACATCCGTCTTTTGCATCGGTTCCATCTATTTTCTCTGTTCCGTCCTTTACTCCGTCTCCGTCAGTATCAGCTTTTAATGGGTCAGTACCGTCGGTTAATTCATCTGCATTAGTTACTCCGTCATTATCACAATCTGCTGCATTCCATGCTACGCTTGTTGTTGCGGTTTGATGAGCTAAAACAAAATTACATAAGTCTTTTTCGTCTGTAGCATCTGCTTTTTCTGTAGCATCTAAAACCCCATCTCCATCACTTTCTAAATCCAATCTATTAGGTGTTCCATCTCCATCTGTATCAATGTCTACACAGGCCGTTGGATCAACCAATCCTGCTATTCCAAGAGAAAAATTACAATAAAATTCATATGCACGACCTGTAAACGAGATCTCAGAAACGTTTCCAGAAAAAGAAATTGTTCCTGTACCTTCATTTCCAACCAAAACCTGAGTCGTAGTTCCTACAGGAGCACCTGCGAAATTTCCATTTGAGTTTAAAACTTTTCCTGGTAAAGAAAGATCTAACGTTTTATTTAGAGAGTTAATAAAGAATCGAGGATTATTTACTGGTTGATCAAAAACAAACTTGTGTTCACCCAAAGTTGAGCTTCTAAAAGTACTTAAACTAGAATTGCCGCTCGGCTGTGGTGACCAATTTAAAATTCCACCATAAGGGGCATCATTTTGAAGTAAAATAGAATTACTTGAGTTGGTTACTGTCACATTTACAGGACTTCCAGGAACATTGATCACTCCTCTAAGAACACCGTTAGTATATGAATTCCATTGTACAAAATAAAATGTACTTGGCGTAAGTGATTGACTTACTGATGTACTCGCTGAACAATCTTGTTCTTGGTAATCCAATAATCCGTCATTATCATCATCAGTATCAGTAGCATCAGCAATAGTATCGCCATCAGAATCAAGATCAATAAATAATGTAAAACTTGCACTACTAGTCCCTGCTGCATTAGTTGCTGTGATAGTAAACGAAGTGTTGGTAAAAGGTACTGTTGGACTTCCTGTTATTTCTCCTGTAACAACATTTATACTTAATCCATTTGGTAAGGCAGGTAAAATAGTAAACGTAGCTATTCCACCTGTGTTTTGAGGTGTAATTGCTGTAAATGTACTATTTTTCAATCCTGTATAATTTGTCTGAGATAAACTTATGTTTGGTGATGTTAATGTCTGAATATTAGAGTTAGTTACACTAGCTGCCGGATTAGCATAAACATTTTGGTAACTCAATGTAATGTTATAAGTAGTAAAAGGTAAAGCTGTACCAGATACCACATTTGCATTCATGGTAGGATTGCTTCCTATTTCATATGCAAAATTTGCAGAAGTACTATTATTCATTGTCCAAACCTTAGGAGTCCCTCCTGAGGTTGGTGTAAAAGTTAATCTTACCGAACCTGGCAATGGAGACTCTGGTAAAGTATAATTTATTTGAAACGCTGTCGCTACAGTAGTATTTGTTACAGGGGAAGTTAAAACAGGCACTAGTGTGGTTCCAGGAACTACAGTTATTGTTTTAGTTGCTGATGTAACAACACATATATCGCTACTTAATCCTCCGTATTCAACCACATATCCTTGTAAACCATTGGCGGTTACCGGAAGATCATTCCAAGTTCCATTAAGTAAAAAGTGGGCGTAATCTTCTCCTGACCCATAATCATTTGGTTCACCTGAAGCCCAGTTGTTATATAATGCACCTGATATTGAACCATTGCTAGCACCCTGCCAAAACTGAGTTCCAGCCTCTGGTCCTGTCATCCATTTCCAAACCCCTTCAGTTTGACTATCTGCCGCTCCCATCCATCCTTGTCCTTGGATTTTAGATAAAATAAATTGGTTTTCTGCAGCACTAGTTACTGTTGTTAAATACCCTTGTTTACCAAAGAATGTTAACTGCTCTGCAGCAGTTTTCGCTGCAGTCCATGAAATATTTGGTGCAGTAATAAACTGATAGAAGTGACTATTCCCACTAAATGGTAATGCCGATCCAAGCGTAAATGTTATGGTTCTATTTTGTGTATTAGTTGAAGTGGTGTTGAATTTCACTTCTCTATATATTGCTTGCAATTCAGCCGATGTTAAGTTTCCAGTGAAAGTCAATACACCTGTTGCGGTGTTATAACTCTTTGTCACTCCCGTTGGTAACGTGCCTGAATACGATAATACATCACCGGATAAAAATCCAGAACTAATTACTACCAAGGCTCCATCAATTGCACTTGGATTAGTAACAGTAATTTGACTGTCTACTACTGAAGCAATACTGGCTTGTAAACTAGGTATCCCAGAGCTTGTTAAAATTCGGTCTTGTGCTACCTCAACATCAAATGTTTCGGTGGCAATACTGCCTGAAGCGTCTGTAACAGTGATAGTCACTGTTGATGTGCCTATAACGCCTGCAGCTGTGGTGTAATTGATCGTTCTTGCACCAGTATTCCCGGTAAAACTTATGTTTGAAACCGGTAATAATACCGCATTTGATGAAGTCACACCTAGAGTTAAATTTGCTATCGCCGTCTCAGCATCTGCAATTACAAAATTAATTGGTGCTGGTGTTTCTGTTGAACATAATAACTTATTCGAAATGGAAGAAATAGTAGGAGGGGTATTTACAATTGTTGAAATAGTATTGGAAGCAGGACCCTGGCCAATACTATTTACCGCTCGTAATTGAAACGGATAGGTTGTACCAGCTGTCAAACCGATTACGGTTACAGGTGAAGTAGTAGTTGCAGGTGAGAAAGCGGTCCAAGTAGTTCCTCCATCGCTAGTATATTCATAATTAGTGATAGCAGATCCTCCATTAGATGTAGGAGCATTAAAATTAATTGTAGCTGTATTCGCGCTATTTGTAATAGATGTAATAGTTGGTGCCGAAGGAGTAGTTGCAGATGCTGCTCCATATCCTGTTCCTGAAGTAATATTATCTACTTCAAATCCACCACCTCCAAATACAATTCGGGTGAAATACATATTTGGATCTGACAATTCTAAATTAATATATGCAAAAGATTCGTTTGCAGCATTTGATCGTCTGTACAAACTAGATTGATATGAATTCCCATCAACTGCAATAACAGAATTTCCGCTCAATAAATTTAAAACTGTTTGTGCGCTGAATTGTCCTAGTTGAATTTCATTACCACCACAAGTTCCATATATTGTAACTGTGTTAGCTGCATCTCCAGCTCCCCACCAAAAACCAACATATCTCGAAGGATCTGTTAATGTAACATTTAAATATGCGTTTTGACTACTAGTGATATAAATTCCCGCATATTGAGATCCTGATCCTCCCCAAACATCTGAAGCGATTTTTTTGATGTTTCCTGGATTAATTGTTTGATATGTTCCAATTACTAAAGATCCTGTGTTTGGAATTACCCCTGGCGATCCACTATTAAAATTTTCTGTTCTAGTACCTACTTGGCCTTGAATAGCAGAAGTTGTAATGTTTGGTGGTGATAATTTGAATTGAACTGATGGCATCAAATTTACCGTTCCCGATACAGCAACATTTTGTGAAGCCACCCCCGATACTACTGTTATGTTTCCGTTTGGAGTTCCGGTTGCTGATGCTGCCATTCTCACATAAACAGGAGTTGCACTAAGGGTTCCTGAAGCGGTTATACTCACACTTCCAGTAAATGTTCCCCCTGCTGTTAGACTTAATTCATAACCTGTTGGAGCTGTTACTGTAACATTAGATGTTAAATTTGTTCCAGAAACCGAAAAAGTTTGGGCAGTTGAGGCTGAACCTTGACATGAATTGAAAGAAGTTAAACTAGTACCAGAATTTGATATAACTAGGTTAGCCACAGAAACTGCTGTAAAAGCTACAGTTGTTGTAGCGGTTGCAGTTGTTCCATTTATCGAAAATCCTAAAGTAGCTGTAGCAGCTGAAGTCGCACTAGTTAAAGTAACTGTGTAGGTGCCATTATTATTATCAACTACTGTTCCTAATGATCCGGATGTTGTAGTTACTACAACAGCACCAACGCTTGATGTTAAATTATTACCATTTGCATCCTTCAATTGAATTGAAATAGTAGATGTTGTTATTCCATTGGCTGCAATACTTGATGGAGCCGAAGTAATTGTTGAATTAGTTGTACTGGCTGTGACCTGAACAGGTACAGACGAACTAAATGTAGGTCCTGTTGAAAAATCTAAATAAAAATAAGCTAAACCAGACCCTTCTGATCCAACTTTAACATTCAAGGTTGAAACTGGATTAGAATAAGTTAATCTTACCCTTGATGCATCAGACAATGTAGTTCCGTTATTATTAGATGATATTGAACGAAATTTAGTTAAATTTTGAGAAGGGTTCGGTAATACTTCTAAATCTGTATTGCTTCCAAGTTCAAATGTTGAAAATTGCTGAAATTCATTGTATTGATTTGTGCCATTATTCCCATTGCCATCAATATCATATGTATTAACATAAAAATTTTTTATTGATACATTTTGACCAGAATTACTAGTGTTATTATAAGTACCGCTTAAAATAAATTGGAAGTTAAATAACACCGACCCACCTACTGATCCAAAAGTCAATCGAGGTGAAAAAAAAGGGGCATCACTTGTATTATAGTCATAAGAATCAAATGTTGCACTAGAAACTGTTGTAGTAGTAACTATAGCATCTATTGATTGCCCGCCAATAGTAATAACATTAGTAAATAAAACTTTATTACCGTTACTTTCACCGTTACCAATTTTATTAGTTTTATTTGATCCAAAATTTAAAGATTGAAATTGTGCATCGTATGTCTGTGCGATAGAAAAATTACACAATAATAACATCAGCAGAAATACTGATTTTTTGACAATTTGAAATGAATAATACCTTTTTCTGATTTCCATAAATAAAAATTTAAAATTTACATTAGCGAATTATAAATGGCCTGGGGTAGGCAATTTTACTCTAGATGCGGGGAATCTATCTTGTTATTGCATAACGATTACAACAAACAACCGTTAATTTTGTAGGCAAAAATACTTTGCCACTTATTTTTAAGGTCTTAATTGCCTTACAACTTTGTCCTGTAAATCAGGATAGTGGATAACTAGTTGTCCTATAAATTTAAAAAACGGACAATAATAAGCAGGTAGGGTTTACAGTTGAATTGAGTTAATACCTACTTTTGCAGTACATCAACCCCACATTTAATGCTGCTATATATTTCGATTTTTACAATCTTAATTTCAATTGTCCTCATGTATTACAATTGGAGAATAAATTGGAATGCGTATTACTTAGCATTTGTATTTATTCTCACATCTATATTTGGCATAGCACACTATTTAATAGTTAAAGGGGCATCCCGATTTTGGTTAGCTGTTTTTTACAACAATTTTGCAGCAGTAATGTTTCTAATTGGTCCTTTTCTCTATTTTTATATACGCAACACTTTAACTGATCGCTATTCATTATCAAAAAGAGACTGGTTCCACTTTGTTCCAACATTAATAGCTTTTATAGGTTCACTACCTTATCTATTATTGCCATTTGAAAAGAAGCTGCAAATAGCAGATAGCATTATCGAAAATCCAGATATAATTAAAGTAGTGGAGGTAAATATGTTTTATTCGATGGGGCAAAGTTTTGTGTTTCGTTGTGTCATTGCCTTTATTTATTTGGTTGTTTGTATCCATTTACTTTGGAAATTATATCCTGCTTGTGTAAGACAAAAACATATTCCTAAAAAACAACTTATCATTACGTATCGTTGGCTCATCATATTAATACTAAATCTGCTGTTTATTTTTGTAAGTTTTATACTTCTCGCTATAAATTCATCGGAATCAAGTCCTTCTGCAACCATAAATGATGGACAATTAATATACATTATAGCAGGACTGTCTTATAGTTTAATGTCTTTTTCTTTGATTTTATTTCCTGAAATCCTTTATGGAATTCCAAGACAAAATGAATCAACAACTCACAAAAAGAAAAAAGTTAAAAATAAAATTCCAAGTGTAGAAGATCCCTTTTTCGAAATGTATAAAGCCATAGAATTATATCTCGAAGAAGAAAAACCTTTTTTAAATCCTGATTTTACCATAAGTGATATAGCACTTCATATTAAAGCGCCACAAAACCATGTTTCGTTTTGTATTACCCAATTAATGGGTACTAAATTTTCAAAATTAAAATCGGAATTGAGAATCAAATACGCGTTAGGATTATTAAAAAATGGATCGAACTCTCTAATAACAATTGAAGCCATTGGAAAACAATCTGGATTTAAAACAAGGTCTAATTTCTATGCAGCATTTAAAGACGAAACTGGATATACCCCAACTGAATATATTAATAATCAAATTGCAAAAACTAATTAATAAATGATCTTCATTCAACAATAGGATTTCTTCTTTTACGTTAATTTACTATAAGACTTGTCTTAAAAAACAAAAAAGGGACAACAATTTTATTTTTTGACTCTCCTGTAATTTACAATTTTAATATTTTTGTTATAAATCAAATCAAAATGCTATTATATTTATCTGTTGCAACCATTATCTTATCAATTGTTCTTATTGCGTTCAATTGGAAAACTAATTTTAATGCACTCTATTTAGCCGGGTTTTTTATTTTGGTTTCCATTTTTGGGATTGCGCATTACTATATGATATATGGGCATTCTGCATTTTGGTTAGCCCTATTCTACAATAATTTTGCGCCATTTATGTTTCTTCTTGGTCCCTTTTTACTTTTTTACATAAGAGGGTCCATTGAAAACAAACAATCGTTATATAAAAGAGATTGGATTCACTTTGTTCCAGCAATACTAGCAATAATAGGAACTATCCCCTATTATTTGACTTCTTTTGACGAAAAAATAAATACCGCTAATCGTATTCTAGCCAACGTTGACAATGTCGCAACTATAGAAGTAAACCTATTTTATAATGCCGGTTGGAGTTTTGCATTACGCTGTACGTTAGCCTTTATTTATTTACTGTATTGTATTCGTTTGGTGTGGAAATTATCAATTGCCCTGCCTACAAAACAATTTTTAGACCATTACTTATGGCTTATCGTTTTATTGTCAAACATTTTATTTATTAATACTAGTTTTTTAATTCTAGCTATTCAATCGGCTATAGAAACCACCCACGAAAGTATAGCTGACGGACATGTTTTTTATCTCTTGGCAGGAATTGGATTTTGTTTTCTATCCTCTTCCCTTATTTTATTTCCAAAAGTGCTATACGGAATTCCTAAAAACGCTACATCAGTTGGAATTAAAAAAGAAAAGAAGGTAAAAAAAGTTGACCCAGAGGAAGATCCCTTTTTCGAAATGTCTAAATCAATTGAAATCTACTTAATTAGAGAAAAATCGTTTTTAAACGCTGATTTTAAAATAGAAGATCTCGCCAATGAACTAAAACACCCGTTATCTCATATAGAATATTGTTTTACCTATTTGTTAGAAACAACGTTTTCTAAATTCATTACTAAATTGCGAGTGAATTATGTCAAAGAAGTTATAGATTCCAAAAACGAAACTTTGCTAAACAGTAAATCATTAGCACAACAATCGGGTTTTAAATCTTCCGAAAAACTGGAAAAAAGTTTTGAAAAACATTTTGGTTTATCCCTAGAAAATTATATAAATAAAGCTAGAAGCTAATTTAACTAGTAAAAAAGAGACCTGTTAAGTTGCTAAATTTCGATTCATAGTTTCCTTGTATCTTCGAAAAAAAAACCTATTTTTACGAAACCTTAAAAAAGAAATAATACCCTTTTATTTCTTGAAATTGACAACTAAATAGACAGATAAAAGATGAGTTCAGAGAAAGAAGCCAAGTTAAAAGCGTTACAACTTACACTAGATAAACTAGACAAAACCTACGGAAAAGGAACTGTAATGAAAATGGGCGACAAAGCCATAGAAGAAGTAGAAGTAATTTCTTCAGGTTCGCTAGGAGTGGATTTAGCTTTAGGAGTAGGTGGTTATCCAAAAGGAAGAATTATCGAAATCTACGGTCCTGAATCGTCTGGTAAAACAACTTTAACACTACACGCTATTGCCGAAGCGCAAAAAGCAGGTGGAATTGCTGCTTTCATCGATGCTGAACACGCTTTCGACAGAAACTATGCTGAGAAATTAGGAGTTGATATCGAAAACTTAATCATTTCACAACCGGATAATGGGGAACAAGCATTAGAAATCGCTGAAAACTTAATTCGTTCAGGGGCTATTGATATTGTTGTTATTGACTCAGTAGCAGCCTTGACGCCAAAAAGCGAAATTGAAGGCGAAATGGGAGATTCTAAAATGGGTCTTCACGCGCGTTTGATGTCACAAGCCTTACGTAAATTAACCGGGACAATCAGCAAAACACATTGTACAGTATTCTTTATCAATCAGTTGAGAGAGAAAATTGGAGTGATGTTTGGAAATCCGGAAACTACAACGGGTGGAAATGCATTGAAATTTTATGCTTCTGTTCGTTTGGATATTCGTCGTTCGTCTCAAATTAAAGATGGCGATAACGTAATTGGAAACAGAACTAAAGTAAAAGTGGTGAAAAATAAAGTAGCACCACCTTTCAAAACCGCCGAATTCGACATTATGTATGGCGAAGGAGTTTCTAAAACAGGAGAAATCTTAGACTTAGCCGTAGAATTTGAAATTATCAAAAAATCAGGTTCTTGGTTCAGTTACGGAGATACTAAATTAGGACAAGGTCGTGATGCTGTAAAAGCATTAATCAAAGACAATCCAGAATTAGCCGAAGAATTAGAAGAAAAAATCAAGTCGCGAATCAAAGAATTAGCTGCTGAGTAAAATTTCTAAAACACAATAAAAAAGAAACCGTCTTAAAAGACTTATTCTTGTCAAACTGAACTTGTTTGCTAAGCCTATTCGCTAACGCTCGAGTCAGTTTCTTTAGTTAAAAGATTCCGAAATATCCCGAATCGTCGGGACGGAATGACAGAATTGATGCTTTTAAAACGGTTTTTTTATGTTAACATTCAAAAGCCACTAATTGATCATAAATAATCTGATATACTTCTTCTTTAATCACTTTTCGGTCGTCTAAGGTTTTGCCTTTCGTTTCAATGTGTTCGTGAATTTTTACCCTCATTAAACCAGGGCTTCCGCTAAAAAAAGTATAGGACAAGCGTTTTTTATTGTCTCCAAATGAAATGGGAACAATCGGGATTTGGTGTTCAATGGCTAATCGGAAAGCACCATCCTTAAAGGTGTCTAAAACAATCGACTCGTCATAAGGAACTCCTCCTTCCGGGAATATGCATACGCTCAGTCCTCTATTTAATCTTTTTTGAGCGCTTTCATAAACCGCTCTTCTGCTTTGGGCATTATTTCTGTCAACTAAAATACAGGTTCTCTTGTAAAAAAATCCAAACAAGGGTATCGAAGCCAATTCTTTCTTCCCAACAAAAACAAAGGGGCGATCTACTACGGCCAACATTAACATAATGTCAGTCATAGAAGTATGATTGGCTACAATCATATAGCTCTTATTGGGTAACAAGGCTTGCATGGTTTCTACTTTGTAATAAAACCCCATACTGAACAAGATGAACTTTCCCCAAATTCTAGCCAAGCTGAAGAAATACGGATAAAGACGTTCTGAAAGTATGGATACAAGTAACAAAGGCAACATCACCAAAATAGGTAGGGCAATCATGATGTAAAACCACACGCGCCACAACAACCAAAATAGCATTTTAATTCCTCTCATAAGTCCAAATGTATGAAATGGAATGAGATTTTAAAAAATAATTTTAGAATTTAGAATTTATCCCCTCAAAACGGCTGTTGAGTAAAAAATGGTATTTAGCGTATTTTTGAATCAAAAAAATAAGCACAAAAAAATGGCTTTTCATCTGAAAAGCCATTTTTTAATTTAAATCTAAAAAAGAATTAGAATTTATAGGCTAACCCTAATGATATATTTGAAAAATTAATACCAAAATCTGCAGATCTATATGGTCCTTCTCCGTTTTTAATCAATCTGTATTTCAATGCAGCAATATCTGCAGATAAAATAAAGTGATTTGAAACAAAATATTTAATACCATATGACAAAGACATATCTGTACCTGTTGCGGTGTATCCAGTTCCTGTTGTAACGCCAATTCCTAATCCAATATTAGATGAAAATTGTTTGTCTGCGTTAAAATGATAACTTGCTCCAATTCCCGCATGTGTTGTACTATGACCCGCTACCATTTCAATTGAATACAATCCATTTAATGTAATATTATTGGACACAAACAAACTTGCGCTAGGTGCAAATGTAATAACAGAATCATGACCTGATTTAGAACTAGTACTGAATGAACCAGAAACATAAGCATCTCCTTTAGAGAAACCGAAATCTTTTTTGTCTTGTGCATTAGTAAAGCCAAATGCTAATACCGCTACAATTGATAAAATAATTTTTTTCATTTTAATTTTGTTTAAAAATTTATATTACAAATTTATAATGCTTTGGTTGAATTTTAACAATTAGAAAAAAAATAATGTTGTTTTGATTTTAAGTAATTGATTTTAAATTGTTTAATGATTTACATATCACCAAATTTAGTGATATAAAACATCTTGATTTTAACCTCTATTTTGATATAATTAAGTTGAAGCATTCTAATTTTTACCTTTAAACATCTATATTTTACTTAATTTATCTGAAAAATAATTAATTCAAGAAAGAGGCGCTTATTATATGACCATTCTAGAATCTCTTTTTTCTTTTGATTCAATACAAGTTTCCTTTTGAAATAAAAACAATAAAAATTTATTGATAATCAATAAATTTTTATCTTTGTTAAATCATTTTAAACTATTTCGTATGACAATAACAATTACACCTACACAAATTTTTAAAGTACTTCACGTTGTATCCTGGATCATTTTTATAGGGCTTTGCGTTAATGCCGGAGGTTTTCTTTTCAACTCCTTGTTTGCATTGTACTACAACCCTATGGCGGCAAACAATTTTTGGCAAGGAATTGATCTCTCTAGTTTATACGATTTTGACAAAGGGTTCTTTTTGATAATTACATTGTTTATGTTTATTGTTGGAACATTAAAAGCGGTATTGTTTTACTTAATTGTGAAATTAATCCATGACAAAAATCTGAATTTAAACCAACCCTTTAACAACAAAATGACGCGTTTTGTTGCAAATGTTGCCTATCTATCACTAGGAATTTCGTTCTTTTCAAAATGGGGAGCGGATACCCTTAAGTGGTTGATTGAAAAAGGGGTTCAACTACCCACAATTCAAGATTTGAATTTGGGTGGTGCGGATGTTTGGTTTTTTATGGGAATTATTTTTTGGGTGCTGAAACAGTTATTCAAGCGTGGAGAAACTATTCAAACCGAAAACGACTTAACAATTTAAAGTATGGCAATTATAGTAAACTTAGATGTAATGATGGCCAAGCGTAAAATGTCACTTAACGAATTATCAGAAAAAGTTGAGTTGACGTTAGCTAATCTTTCTATTCTTAAGACAGGGAAAGCCAAAGCGATTCGCTTTAGTACTTTAGAATCGATTTGCAGCGCACTAGAGTGTCAGCCAGGAGATATTTTAGAATATACCTCGGAGAAATAAAATGACGACCCACAAGCTTATATTAAATAAAAAAGCACTACTTCCGTAGTGCTTTTTTATTTATTAATTCGATAACCAACCCGCAGGATTGATGTACGAAGTGTTTTGAAGAATCAAGAACTTAATTACCGTTTTACCAGTTTCTCCATTAGAACGTACACGTCCGATGGATTGTTTACGACTTACTTTATCCCCTTTGCCCACACTAACCGAACTTAAGTTTTGATAGACGGTAAAATAATCTCCGTGTTGAATCATTACTGCCTTATTAACTGGTGTCGAATTAAAAACATTAATTACTACACCATCAAAAACTGCTCTTGCGGTTGCGCCTTGATCAGTAGTAATTTCTACTCCACTATTGTGAACCATTAATGATTTATAAACCGGGTGAGGTTGATTTCCAAAACCTAAAGTAATCGAACCGCGTTCCACAGGATACGGTAATCTACCTTTGTTGGCTCTAAAATTATCAGCCACAATTTTAGCTTCAGGTGTTAACTCGATTTTAGTTGATGATATTGGTTTTTTAGCTTCTTCCGCAGGTTCTTCTTCCTCAACAGGTTTAGCTACTATTTTGGTTACTGATTTACCTGTTTTGTTAGCATTCGCTAATTCTTTTGCAGCGGCAGCGGCAGCGGCTTTCTTTTCTTTGGCTGCAGCTGTAGCGGCAGCTTTTTGTTTAGCGCGTTCTGCGGCAGCTTTTCTATTGGCTTCTGCAATGGCTTGGCGAATCAAACGATCGATTTGCTTGTCAATAGCTCTACTTTCTTGTTGTTTTTTCTTAATGTCATTTGCAATTTTATTCTTGTCTTTCTTAATTGCATTGACTAATTTTTCTTGTTCTTTCTTTTCTTGCTCTAAAGACAAACGTTCTTTTTCTTTTTCGTCAATTAATTTTTGTTTGGCTGATTTTTGGACATCTAACTTTTGATTGTATACCACCAACTCTTTTGATTTGTCTTTGATTTCTTCCCCCTGAATTTTTCTAAAACTAGTATACTGTTTCATATACTGTAATCGCTTGTATGCTTGTTGGAAGTTTTCAGACGAGAGTAAAAACATCGCTCTACTTTCCTCTGAACGGCTTTTATAGGACTTAACAATCATCTTTGCATAATCCTCTTTTAGGATGACCAATTCTTTTTTTAGCTTGTTAATTTGTACTTGATTTATATACATGTCGTTACTTAACAACTTAGCTTGTTTTTCTGTAGTCTTAATCAAATTCTCTTTCAATGCGATTTTTTTCTCTTGAATCGCCATGACACTTACCGCCGACTTTTCTTTTTTCTTAACCGATTGTAAGAGTCTTTCATTCTCTTTTATTTCTTGCTGAATTTGAGCTTTTCGTTGTTCTAGCTTTTCTTGTTGCGAATCTTGGCTCCAAACCAAAGTGGTGGTGCAAACAAAAAGTAGACTAAGGAGAAATTTTGGCATGGTAAAATATTTTTGCAAATTTACTTAATTATAATTCTTTTATACCCATTTGGGATGCTATATGGAAAAGAAAGTGCTTCATTGAAAGTAACCGTATTGTAATTAAAACTGATTTCGGTCTTTCCTTTCCCTTGAAAAGTTTGAATCAAAGTCTGCATTGGAACACTTCCTTCTTGAAATGAAGTGTAGCCGGAATAGCCCACCTGAATCATTCTGTCCTGCTCTGGCTGAGCAATAGCCTGCCCTTGGATTCTGAAATTTTCTTTATCTAATACAAATGATTTTATTGTTTTTTTGGATTGCAAATCAGTTAATTCAAAGCCTTCATCCACCTTTGATAAAGCATACTTTCCTTGTTCTAAATTGTCAAACGCTTCTCCTAACAACATGTTTTGAATTTTAGAAAAATCCAAATCGGTTCCTAACCATTGTGTTAGCCCACTAAAATCGCCTTCAAAATAGGTGCCATTCATCTTCTCGTAATAACTCACCGATGACGGTGTAATTAATGCTTTAGCCATCGTAATTCCGAGGAAACGAACGCTAATTAAAATTTGTTCGTCTTTCTTAATTTTGATTTCTGCTGTTACATTTTGCGTTTGTTTTTCATCCGAAAAACGTACATTCGATTTAATATAAACGGAACTAAATCTATTTCTATTGTTGTAATGATTAGCTATCACATCCTCTGCCGAAATTTCTTTTGTTTGAGGAACTTCTGGAGTGGCAGATACAACCGCTTGTTTGGTTTTACAAGACACCAAAATCATTAAGAACAGCAAGGTCATTATCTTTTTCATTTCTTTTTATTTTGTATTAATTGATTCGCTTTCGCAAAAAAGCTGTCTTTTTTCTGAAAATCGCCCAATCCATTATACGCTTCTGCCAATTGCAAATTAAAATTAATTTCTAAATCCAAATCGTCTATTACAAAATCTATCCCGGTTTCGAGTGCTTCTTTCGCCTTATTAAATTGGCGCAATTGATTTTTAGCTAAGCCAAAATAATAATAAAAATAGGCTTGCGCTGGATACAATTCCATTCCTTCTTCGGCTTTCTGCGCGAGTTTTTGAAACTGTTGAGTCGTTGTATACGCTTGAAGCAAAAGTAAATTCGTTTCCACTCCTCCTACTTCTTTTTGAAGTGCCAATTCGTAATAATGAATGGCCTTTTCCAATTGTTTTTTGTTCTGATAAAACTTCCCTATTTCTTGTGCAACGTTGATTGATTTATCGGCATCAAAATATGAAATTACCGTTTCTAAGTCTGTTTCGTATTGCGGATTGTTATACGCAAAAATCAAAAACTCATTAGCAACTCGGTGTTTGATGCTGTTGGGTATTTGCCCATTCCCCAAAATACTTTTCAAAGTTCGAACCGCTTGCAATCCGTTATTGGTTTCCAAATAATTTTTAAAATCTCCCAACTCTTTCCAGTCCGAAGATTGGTTTTTAGTAGCCAAAAGAATCTGGTTTTTAAACTGCGTTCGCTCTTGTGACTTACCATATTTAGCATTCATCTCGCTAATCAAAGCCAATGCCTTTTCTAACTGATTGGTTGCCATATACAGCGGAATCAAATCGTCTTTATAACGTTCATCAAAGCCAATTAATTGTTGTACCGCAGTCATCGCGCGTTCGTAATTCTTGGTTTGAAAACTCAAATCGTATAGCCCCACCCAGAACCACCTGTTTTTTGGTTCAATTTGTGTGGCTTTTTGAAACGATTCATAGGCGCTTTCATATTGCTTTAAGGCCAAATAGTTTTTACCCAATTCAAAATGAACTGTCGCATTATTGGGTTGGCTCGCCAAACATTTCTCCAAAGCCACAATCGCTTTGTCGTGATTCTCAATTCCTTTTTGCAACAAGGATTCGTAAAAAGAATCCTGAAATTCATCCGAGACCATAGCAATCTCTTCTGGTTCTGTTTGCGACCATCCTGAAAACGGAAATGCAAACAGACTTAAAAAGAAAAATACTATCGTCTTTATGTTCATGTTTTTTATTCTAAAACCGAATAATCTCCGATGCTGATGCTGGTAAAATTTCCGTCAAAACTCGCGTGATTTCCAATCATCGCATTGTCTAAATTGGCGTTTTTAATATGCGCATGTGTTTGTACCAAACTATTTTTAATTGTACTATTGGTAACATGACATCCTTTGCCTAAAGAAACATTAGGTCCAACAGTAGCGTTAATTAACACCACGTCTTCACCAATATAACACGGCGGAATAATCGTAGAATTCTCTGATTTTACGCCATAATCTACTAAATGTTCCCCGTCATTGTGTAAAAACCCTAACATTCTAGAATTGGTTTCTACCGTTACGTCTTTGTTTCCGCAATCCATCCACTCCGCTACTTCTCCTGGAACAAATTTCATGCCCTTAGCCATCATTTGTTTGATTCCGTCGTTGATTTGATATTCGCCTCCATGAATGATATTGTTGTCCAATACCCATTGTAATTCATTTTTCAACACCGCTACATCTTTGAAATAGTAAATTCCAATTACGGCTAAATCGGAAACAAATTCTTTTGGTTTTTCAACCAATTCAACGATTTCATTGGCTTCGTTCAAGTTGATTACGCCAAAGGCTTCTGGTTGATCTACTTGTTTTACCCAAATCACGCTATCGGCAGTTTGATCCAAATCAAAGTCGGCACGAATCAAGGTGTCAGCATAAGCAATAACCGCTGGGCCGCTCAAAGAATCTTTGGCACACATAATGGCGTGACCTGTTCCTAAAGCTTCATTTTGATAATATATCGTTCCTTTAGACCCTAATTTTTCAGCAATAGCAATCAAATCTGCTTCAACTTGTTTTCCAAAGCTTTCGTGAATAATAAAGGCAATTTCTTCTATATCTTGGTTCAAAACTCCTGCAATATCTTCCACCAAACGGTGAACGATAGGTTTTCCTGCAACAGGAATTAACGGTTTAGGAATGGTCAATGTGTGTGGGCGAAGACGAGAACCTCGTCCTGCCATTGGTACTATTATTTTCATGTTATTGTCATTGCGAGGAAAGAAGCAATTTCATCCTCCTGTTATTTATTTTTATTTTAACTTCAACCATCCTTGTTCATAATTGAATATTCAACATTTTGAACTTCGAATATTCAACTTGGATTTTTGAATGTTGAACTATTTATTTCTATTTCTTGACGTATCAATACTCTTTACAAATATTGAAATTAATTCATCATTTTCTTTTATCGCCAATACTAAATCTATTTCTTCTTTCAAATACAATTTAGCTCTATGAATTATTTTCAAGTTGGCATGTGTTTCTCTTAATTCTTTTAAAACAACAGACATTTTATGAATAAAATCATTTCTAGATTCTGCACTTTGAGCTTCACTATAATTCAATGAGGGCGAAGTTCCTGAGCGAACTATTTGTCCTGACAAATGATTTCCTGCTTTAGTTGATTTTAAACTATCTGTTATACTAATGATTTGAACAGCGAAATCAATAAGCCGTTCGTGTAAATCAAACTTTTTCATTGGGGGTAGATTTAGAGTTTGGGTTCTGTTATTCTTTAATTTTTTACTTAAATATTCCTTGTTCCTTGTTGAATATTCACCATTTTTTAAACTTCAATATTCCTTGTTCATAATTGAATATTCAACATTGTTGAACTTCGAATATTCAACTTGGAATTTTGAATGTTGAACTATTTATTTCACCCCCGTACTACCAAAACCGCCTTCGCCTCTAGAAGTTTCAGACAATTCCTGAACCTCAATCCATTCGGCACGTTCGTGTTTGGCAATGATTAATTGAGCAATGCGTTCGCCGTTTTCAATTACAAAATCTTCATTGGAAAGATTTACTAAAATAACCCCTATTTCTCCTCTGTAATCGGCATCGACTGTCCCTGGCGAATTGAGTACTGTAATTCCTTTTTTGATAGCCAAGCCACTTCTTGGACGAACTTGCGCTTCATATCCAATCGGTAACTCGATAAATAAGCCCGTTTTTACAATAACTCGCCCTAAAGGAGCCAATGTTATGGGTGCTGATAAATCAGCTCTTAAATCCATTCCTGCAGAAGCAATCGTTTCATAGTTAGGTAATGGATGTTGCGATTTATTAATGATTTTTATTGTCATTTTATTTTTTTCGTTTAATGATTGAAAGGATGGTTGCTTTTTCGTTATGGTACACAAAATACATGAACAACAATAATAACGGAATTCCAACAAAATAATTTTCTCTAAATCCGTAAAAAGAAATAGCGGAGAATACAATAGACAAGCCCAAATATCCGCCTATTTTTTCCATATCATACGGAATAGGATAATACTTGTTTCCCATAACGTAAGAAATAAACATCATACTTCCATAAGCCACAATAGTTGCAATTGCCGACCCATAATAGCTGAATTTTGGAATTAAAAGGTAATTCAACACCAAAGTTAAAATAGCACCAACAATTGAAATATAGGCGCCCATTTTAGTTCTGTCGGTTAATTTGTACCAAACCGAAAGATTGTTGTAAATCCCCAAAAAGAAATTAGCCAAAATAATCAATGGCACCACTTTCATTGCTTCCCAATAGGATTTGTCATGCAAAAGCAAGAACTTCAATACATCGGCAAAAACTATTACTCCTAACAAAATAAGTGAACCAAAAATCACAAAATATTTGGTAATCATGGCGTAGGTTTGTGGTGCGTTTTCGCTTTTGGAATGACTGAAAAAGAACGGTTCAATTCCCAATCGGAACGCTGTGGCAAACAACACCATAAACAATCCTAATTTATAACACGCGGAGTACGCTCCTACTTCTGACTTAGCAACGCCTTCTGGCAACCAATATCCTAATAGAATTTTATCAAAATGTTCGTTTACGGCAAAAGCAATTCCAGCAACCAAAATAGGCAATCCGTATTGCATCATTTTCTTCCAAAGCGCCTTGTCAAATTTACGGGTTAAAGAAATGTAATTGGGAGAAAGGACTAACAATGTCAATAAACTAGCCGCTAAATGAGAAACGAAAATATAGCCTATTTCGTAATTGGCAACATATAGATTTCCTATAAAAGAATTCGGATTAGCTGCTGCTATTTTAGGTAAAAGCAATAAGAAGAATAGATTCAATAACAAATTTACTGCAACATTCCCAATCTTAATAATAGCATACAACATTGGTTTTTGGTTGGCTCTCAACTTTGAAAAAGGGACAATCACTAACGCATCTAACACTAAAATCCAAATCGCATAAGTAACGTATTGCACCTCTACATTGGCAAATGAAGCAAGCGTTCCTCTAAAAATTAAAGCGCCAAATAAAAAAATAATAGACGACCAAAAAATAGAAATGGTCGAAGTAGCTATCACATTTTCTTTATCCGTCTCTGAATTATAAAAACGGAAAAAAGCTGTTTCCATTCCGTACGACAATACCACGTTGAAAAAAACCATCCAGGAAAGAACAATAGAAACCTCTCCATACTCGCCCGTAGGTAAAATTTCTGTGTACAAACGCACGAGTAAAAAACTCAACATTCGAGGCAAAACCGTTGCTAATCCATAGATTGCGGTTTGTTTGAAAAGACTTTTATATAATCCCAAGTTGGTTTAGTTTAGGCATTGATAAAAACAAAAATAACGAATTCTTTGGATTAATTCCATTTTTGAAATTGGAATAGGTTTTAAATTGTTAACAGCCTTTTTAAGACAATCCGGCTTCGTTCAAGGTTTTAATAAAGTGAAACCCTCTTGGGTAATAGCCTTGATTATAATAAAAACGGTGCGCTGTGAAATTACCTGTAAACGCATCTAATACAATCATTGTACAACCCGCTTCTTCGGCTTTTGAGTTGATATAATCGGTCATTAATTTACCAGCTCCTTTGGAACGATGATCCGGATGTACAATAAAATTATCTATTTCAAAATAGCGTCCTGACCACAATTTAATTCCCGACCATAAGCCTGAAAGTCCAATGCATTCTTCTCCTTCAAATACAGCAATTTGTTTGTAATTATGAGGAAGCATTTCGGTCAAATAAGCTTCGTATTTTTCTAAAGTAAAGTTGTTGCTGTACAAATGCTTCATGAGCTCAAATTGTGCTAGCATTGCTTCTAATGTTGTCAATTCTCTAATTTCCAAGGCGTAAATTTTTTATAAAAATAATCAAAAAAAAGAGCCCCGCAATGCGAGGCCCTTATAGTATCTTTCGAATAGTTATTATCCATTCAACGCTTCAGCTCCACCAACAATCTCTAAGATTTCGTTAGTAATCGCTGCTTGACGCGCTTTGTTGTAGGTTAATTTCAATTGGTCTCTCAATTCAGTTGCGTTATCAGTTGCTTTGTGCATTGCTGTCATACGCGCTCCGTGTTCAGAGGCAAATGAATCTCTAATTCCTTTGTATAATTGTGTTTTCAATGATTTTGGAATCAATGTCAAAACAATCTCTTCTTTAGAAGGCTCAAAAATATAATCTCCTGTTGAAGCAGGTTGGTCTGATTGAATTGGAGCCAAAGGCAAAAATTGTTCCGTTTGGATAATTTGAGTCGCCGCATTTTTAAATTGGTTGTACACCAATTCGATACGATCGTATTCTCCAGCTACAAATTTTTGAGTTAATACTTCAGCAATTTGAGCTACATTATCAAAAGTCAAATCATCAAAGATTGCGCTTTGATTATCAACAACCGTAAGTGTTTTGCTCAAAATATCATTTCCTTTTTTACCAATTGCAAAAACATCAACTTGTTTTCCTGCGTAATACTCAGAACGATTTTTAACTTCTTTAATTACATTCGTATTAAAAGCACCACACAAACCTCTGTTAGAAGTAATGGCTACCACTAATACCTTTTTGATTTCACGTTGAGACGTATAATCACCTCCTACATCACCATCTAAGGTAGCAGAAAGATTTTGTAATAATTCCGTTAATTTTTCGGCATAAGGGCGCATCGCTGTAATCGCATCTTGTGCTTTCTTAAGCTTTGCAGCAGAAACCATTTTCATTGCCGATGTGATTTGCATCGTAGATGAAATGGAAGTAATTCTATTACGGATTTCCTTTAAATTTGCCATTCTAAATGTGAAAATTTATCAATTTATCAATG
>JACCDZ010697928.1_pt1 | contig 21409 bp, 22 predicted proteins | sample 7449551 | NCBI WGS metagenome assembly JACCDZ01 (sample SAMN15323452, study PRJNA562643) | freshwater metagenome | isolation source: river surface water | place: USA:Blue River Watershed | collected 2017-08-18
AATAAAAAGGCAGCTTGGTGTTATTATGAAGATGAAAATGGGGTAGATATGACCACCATTCTTTATAATTGGTATGCGGTTACGGACAAAAGAGGGTTAGCTCCAGCCGGTACTCATATTCCTACATTCAAAGAATGGTCTTCCTTTGTCGAAAAAATAGGTGGTATCGAAAATGCAGGAGGCATACTGAAAGCCAAATCTGGTTGGGAAACCGCTCAACATTTCATCGCCGATCCAGCAAATGTTTTTAATGCAAAACCGGTGGGCAGTCGTTATATCTATTTGGATGCATCCGCCAATTGGTGGGATGGAAAAAGCAAAGGAAAATACACCAATTTTTGGACAACAACCCCCATAAATTACGATGTCAACTCAGCACACGCGCACCGCATAGGTTTGGCTTATGATATTGATTTTTTAATCGATGATGCTGGAGGTCCAGATGAAAGTATTTTAAATGCCAAAGGCAATGGGTTTTCTGTCCGCTGTGTGGTGGATGTGTTGCCGTAGGTGAGTTTTTTAACTTCTTCTTTTGGCTTTGGTAATTGATTTATTTGCCTAATTACTGAGTATCCGAAAAAAATTCTTGAACAGAAATCCCGAGTAAATTACAAATACGAAATAGTGTTTTCATCTCAAAATTGGACCCTTTTTCAATGCGCCAATAAGCAGAACGACTCATGCCAAGTTCATAGGCAAAATGTTCATAGTTCTTAAAGCCCTTTTCTTTCCGAAGTTGCTTCAATCGTTTGGATATCCACTGAAAATCTTGCTCAAAAACTTCTGGCTGCTGCATGCACAAAATTCATGAAGATTCATGGTATTTAGTACCCTATTATAAAATGTACTATAAATAGGGTAAATGTGAAAGAAAATCGTATTTTTGTGCAAATAATTATAACTATGAATAAAATAATAGTCTTGGTTTTAACCATGTTGTTTGCAAATAGTCTTTACGCACAAAAAGATAAATCAATTGATTTTACCCGTAAATCATTGTATTTAACAGAAAGAGATGATGAAAGACTCAAAAATTTAGAAAAGTATAGCGAACTTGAAAAATTGGAAATTTCAAATGGAATAACCGAATTACCTGATGTTTTTTCAAAACTATACAAGTTAAATACATTGATAATCAGCAATAATGGATTATCAAATTTTCCGATTTCAATTCTGGAAGCAAAAAACTTGGTAGAATTAAAAATATATTCCGAAGAAAATATTTTTCAAATTCCAAAGGAGATGGAAAAACTTCAATCAATAATCAATTTGCATATTGAAAATACGGGAATTCATGAAATACCCAATACTATTGGAAAACTTTCAAAACTGAAGTCCATTGAACTTTCAGGAAATAATATTGAACGACTACCGAACGAATTTTGCTTGTTAAAAAATTTAGAGTATATAAATATTAATAAAGGTTACATTAATGACAAATCACTTACCTTAATCGAATTGCCTGTATGTTTTGGAGAATTATCATCATTAAAATTTTTGAGTTTGGATAACCAAGATATTATAGAATTGCCAAAATCTTTTGGTGATTTGAAATTGCTTGAAGAACTTAAACTAGAGGGTTTAAAGAAATTATCAAGTCTTCCCGAAAATTTTGGCCAATTAAAATCACTGAAAACACTAAGTATTGAAAGTGTTGTCCTTGAAAAATTGCCTAGCGATTTTGGAGATTTACCGTATCTAGAAAATTTAAAATTAATTTCTACTTCATTAACAGGTCTTCCTGAGAATTTTGGAAAATTGAAAAATCTTAAATCTTTAGTAATAGATGGTGGATTTCGAGTGACCGGTGATCTTTATGTTAAAGATGGGGGCCTTTCATTCTTACCCCGATCATTTTCTAGCCTGCAAAACTTAGATTCCTGTGTTATTTCAAATCATTCATTATCCATACTTCCAGATAATTTTGGCGAATTAAGTAAGCTAAAAATTTTGAATTTATCTGGCAATAAACTCACAACTTTACCAGAAACCATCGGGAAATTATCTAATTTGAATTCTTTAATTATTGACAATAATGAGATCATTAAATTGCCCAACTCATTTTGTCAGATAAATAGTTTGGAAGAATTAGATTTAATGAATAACAAGCTAACAGAACTACCTATCAATTTTGGAAATTTGTCAAAATTATCCGAACTCAACTTGTCCGGAAATGATTTAACCAGCCTTCCAGAATTAGAAAATTGTAGAAACTTGAAAGTAATTGATTTACATGCAAATCAATTGAAAGAATTTCCAAAATCTCTAAATAAAAATGTCAATCTTGAAAAATTAGTACTTACCTATAATGAGATTTCAGAAATTGATGAATCAATTGGAAATTTAGTGAATCTTAGAGAATTAGTTATTGGTTCATATAGTGGTTCTAACCCAATTAAAAAATTGCCTAATTCTATAGGTAAATTACAAAACCTTGAAAAATTGTATTTACGTGGATGTGATTTAGAAAATTTACCTGAAGAGCTTGGACAATTACTTACCTTGAAAGATTTAAATCTGTCTAAAAACAAGCTAGAATCAATTCCAACAACTATTGTTAACTTGAGAAATCTTGAAAGTCTTGATTTGTCTAATAATAAAATTGCTGTACTCCCAAAATCATTGAAAAAACTCAAAAACTTGAAATCTTTAAATTTAAAAGGAAACCCTATTTCAGCCGAAGAAAAAGCAAGAGTAGCAAAAGAATTATCAAAATGTGAAGTGATTTTCTGATTTTTTTATTTCCGTTTATTTTATGAAAATACTAGTACCAAAAGCGTCTGTACCTCTTTGGGGGGAAATTTTGGGTTATGCGTTAATGAGCCTTACCTCATTACTTTTTGTAATTATAAATTATTACATATGTGTCATTATGTTTATTTTCCTAAATGTAATAGTCTGGTTGGTAATAAAAACCGCTCGGGATTTAGATAAATGGAAAAAAAACACCTTAGAAAAAGATGCCTTTTTTCAGGAAAATAATTTTCATATAGCATCATATAGTAAATATTCAATGTTAGCGGTTTCAAAAGCAATTGTTAGAATTGTAAACGTAACTTCAACCGTACAGGTTAGAGAAATATCAAAAACCCATCGAAAATTAGTCGATTTCCGATCCTATAATATTTCAGAAATATACCCTAATTATCCAAGTAATGGCATCGATTTTACTTTGAATGGAAAAACAGTATATTACATAGATTTACCTGTTCTAGAAATTAAATCTGTTCAAACCATTAAACAGGAACAAGCTACAAGTTTAGGTTTTTTAAAAACTAATGTTTTGGATAATTCAAATTTTGGTATTCGAATCACGACTATTCAAGAAGTAATTTATGATGTGGACACACCTTTTGCAAATGAATATTGTAATGAATTAAATAAAATTTTTAAACAAATAATAGCTTAAATTGCTTCAATCGGTTTCCTTTTAAAAGGACGCTAATTAAAAATCTTGGTTCCCAAAAGTTAACTTATTCCATCACCATTCTTAATCTCAACATCTTTCATTTCATCTGAAAAAAGTGATGTTTTTAACAGCTAATTCAGATAAAATGGGTGTGGAATGGATTTCCGTTAATTTCTCTGCCTCAGAATAGCAAGTGAAACAACCCTTAAAATAGTGTATCCATTTTTTCGCACAACAAAAATTGTAATACCTATGAATAATAGGGGAAGTAGATTATGGGATCATGTAGATGATGAGGTGATAAAGCACAATGCAGCGGAAAATTCTTACCTTCGCTTTACATGAAACAGTGGGTGCTTTTTTTCTTTTTGTTGGCTTCGTTTTCCGTCGTTGCTCAAAAACCCCTTAAAAAAAGGTTCTGTGGTGAATATGCAGGACAAATTGGGGCGTATAAATTGAATACCGGGTCACAATTAATTGATGTGTCTGCCACTGATATTTCAGTGAAACTTAAAAAAACAGACCTCGATTTTACCATCGGCAGAAACGAAATGACGGTTCCTTATGCATGGGAAAAGAAGGATAAAAATACGATTCAACTAACGTTTGTTAGGTCGGTAGATCAAGCTCCTGAAACGCTATTTTTGAATCGAAAATCGAAAACAATAAAACGGATCGGTATTTTTCCGCAACCGGATGTCCTATTGAGCAAACAAAAAAAGCAATAAGCTATTCTTCAAAAAATAATTTTTTTAGCTCTGTTGCATCGCTGGGCTTCATTTTACCCGCTAAAATTAGACTTAGCTGTTTTCTGCGCAAGGCCCCTTCAAATCGATTCTTTTCTTCTTCTGTTTCTGGAACCAATTCAGGCACTTGAATGGGACCTCCATTTTGATCCACGGCAACAAACGTATAAATAGCTTCATTGCATTTTGCTCGTTCGCCGGTAACTGGATCTTCTACAAATACATCCACAAATATTTCCATAGAGGAATTAAACGAACGCGAAACTTTAGCTTCCAATGTTACAATAGAGGCATGGTTGATTGGCTTTTGAAACGAAACATGATTGACAGATGCCGTAACAACAACTCGCTTGCAATGACGGTGTGCAGAAACACTGGCGATTTCATCCATCCAAGCTAATAATTGTCCTCCAAAAAGATTCCCTAGGGTATTAGTATCATTTGGTAATACTACTTTGGTTGTAATGGATAAAGTTTCGAATGCTTTTCTTGATTTCATATCACAAATGTAAGGATCTTAATTGGAGTCATGTCAAATCGAGAAAAATTGAATAAATGAAAAATTATTTGGAACATTTTTAAATAAAGTGGTAATTTAGGCAAACTATTAAAAGAATTAACTGTTCTAAACTAAAATTAACTATGAACTCAAAAATCAGTATTGCTTTTTCGTTTGTTTTATTTTCATTTTTTACGCTTTATAGCCAAGTTAAAAGAACCATCGATCCAACCAATGTGCGCGATGGAGAGCAAGTAGAATATTGCATTCAGCACAAGAAAATGGCTGCTTTGATGCAGAATCCAGATTACCTTTTACAAAAACAACAAGATGATATTGAGTTTGCTAAAGCACTCAAAAAAGCGCAACCGAAAGGCGTTGTATACCGAATTCCAATAGTTTTTCATGTTCTTCATAACAATGGGGTAGAAAACATTTCAGACGAACAAATCATGGATCAATTAGCTATTCTAAACCGTGATTTCAGAAAACAAAATGCCGACACCGCTACGGTTCAATCTGATTTTGTTGGAATGCCAACCGATGCTGAAATTGAATTTGTCCTTGCAACCAAAGCACCAAATGGAACATGTTTTAAAGGAATTACACGTACCATGAATGCCATTTCCTATGATGGTGCAGATGGTGATGCTCAAGTAACGGCAATTAGAAATGGAAATGATGTATTCAATGGATCTTGGCCAGGAAATAAATATTTGAATGTTTTTATCTGCGGAGAAATTGGTGGAGCGGCAGGATACACAACCAATCCTTCAGGTTGGTCAGGTACAAGTATGACAAATGGAATTTGGATTTTACACGATTATATGGGGTCTATTGGTACTGGTTCGGTTGGAACAAGCCGTGCATTAACTCATGAGGTTGGACATTGGTTGAACCTTTCACACACATGGGGAGGAAACAACAATCCGGGAAATGCCTCTTCTTGTAGTACAGATGATGGAGTGGATGATACACCAAATTGCATTGGGGTAACCTCTTGTTTAATTAATGCAAATACCTGTAATTCAGTTAATTCATATTGGTCTTATGATGTGAGAGATAATGTTGAAAACTACATGGATTATTCTTATTGTTCTAAAATGTATACAGGTGGTCAAGTAGACCGTATGCGTGCCGCATTGCAAGTTACAACAACAGGAAGATTTAACTTATGGCAATCAGCTAATTTAACTGCAACAGGAGCTACCGGCGATGTGTACTTGTGTAAGGCGCAATTTACAACGGATAGAACCACCATCTGTTTGGGCGATTCAATTCAATTAGTTGATGATTCATACAACCTTGTTACGGGTTGGAATTGGGAGGTTACTCCTTCAACAGGATGGACGTACGCATCTGGTTCGGCTGCTAATTCTCAAAATCCGACAATTAATTTTTCACAACCCGGACTTTATACAGTAAAATTAACTGCAACGGATGGGTCCACATCGGATGATGAGATAAAAAACAACTACATTCGAGTGTTGCCAGATCCTTCTGTATTACCTTATTGGGAAGGTTTTGAATCTTATTCAACTTTAACCAATGTAAACAATTGGGAAGTGTACAATCCAAATAACAACAACGCATGGACAATTGAAAATACAACAGGACATTCAGGAGCACAATGTGCTAAATTGGTTAACTTCGGACAGGGAACTGGGAATATTGATGAATTAACATCGGCGCCTATAGATCTATCTGTTATTCCTTCAACTGGAACCGTTACTTTGAGTTTCCGTTACGCTTACCGTAAAAAAACAACGGCAGATTATGAATATTTGAAAGTGTTTGTTACCTCTGATTGTGGTGAAACATGGGCGCAACGAAAAACCTTAGGTGGAAATCAATTGTCAAGTTCCGTTTCTGCTACTAGTTGGAAACCAACTCAACAAGCAGATTGGGTTACTGTACATATGATCAATGTTACGAGTATCTATTTTACACCGAATTTCAAAATGAAATTTAAATTTGAAGGGGAGGGTGGAAATAACATCTATTTAGATGATATCAACTTATATAGTGGCGGACCTTCTGATAATTTAGTGTTGGGTATCGAAGAAAATGGAGATTTATCTGCAATTGAATTGTATCCAAATCCTGCTGATGAGGATGTACACATTCGTTATTCATCCGCTGTTGATACACGTATGGCGGTGTCTGTATTGGATTTATCGGGCAAAGTTATTTCAACCTCTCAAGTTCAATCTAAACAAGGAGATAATTTAATTATTATCCCTACAACTGATTTGTCTGCAGGTACTTACTTGGTGCAATTGGGTTCAAATGCACGTACGTTAAAATTTGTTGTTAAATAATTGATAAAACCAAAGGGAACTTGTAATTTTGCACCCCCTATATAAATTCTATGAAAACGGTACAATTTAGAGAAGCACTTCGTGAAGCGATGAGCGAAGAAATGAGAAGAGATCAATCGGTTTTTTTACTCGGAGAAGAAGTTGCTGAATATAACGGAGCCTACAAAGTTTCTCAAGGAATGCTTGATGAGTTCGGTGCAAAACGGGTGATTGATACGCCTATTGCTGAACTTGGTTTTGCCGGAATTGCTGTTGGTGCATCTATGAATGGACTAAGACCAATCGTGGAATTTATGACGTGGAATTTTGCAATTCTTGCAGCTGATCAGATAATAAATAGTGCTGCTAAAATGCTTCAAATGTCAGGGGGTCAATACCACTGTCCAATTGTCTTTAGAGGAGGTAACGGTACAGCTGGTCAATTAGCCGCAACGCATTCTCAAAGTTTTGAGGCTTTTTATGCACATGTGCCTGGATTAAAAGTAATTACACCTTCAACACCTGCCGATGCAAAAGGATTATTGAAAGCAGCTATTCGTGATAATGATCCGGTTGTTTTCTTGGAATCTGAAAAAATGTATGGCGATAAAGGAGAAATTCCTGAGGGTGAATACATTATTCCGATTGGCGTTGCAGATATAAAACGAAAAGGAACAGATGTTACCATCGTATCTTTTGGTAAAATCATTAAAGTGGCTCATGAAGCAGCAGCTGTATTAGAGAAAGAGGGTATTTCTGTTGAGATAATAGATCTTCGTACAGTTCGTCCAATTGATTATAAAACAGTAGTAGATTCGGTTAAAAAAACGAATCGTTGTGTTATTGTTGAAGAATCGTGGCCGTTGGCTTCTATCGCATCTGAAATTGCTTATCACCTGCAACAATATGCGTTTGATTACTTAGATGCTCCTGTATACCGTGTAATGCAAACAGATACACCATTCGCATTTTCACCAACGTTAATCGAAGCGGCTTTGCCAAATGTGGAACGAATAATTGCTGCTGTTAAAGCAAGTTTATACAAATAGAAATTTATTTGTTTTTGTTCTTTTCTGTGATAGAATCTTTGATTTCTTTCATGAATTCTGATGCGTAAACAAAGCTGGTTACCTCTGGATTTTCAGTAGTAATGATGTTGTTTTTGTTTCCGGTCCACCAGTTATTTCCATTGTGAATAAACAGGATATTGTCTCCAATTTCCATTACACTATTCATGTCATGCGTAATGGCAACGGTTGTTATTTGGTATTCGTAGGTAATTTCTCTAATGAGATTATCAATTAAAATAGCTGTTTTTGGATCTAATCCTGAATTGGGTTCATCGCAGAATAAATACTTAGGATTCATTGCAATAGCACGGGCAATGCCAATTCTTTTTTGCATACCCCCACTACATTCAGAAGGGAAAAGACTATTTCTACCAGTTAAATTGACTCTTTCCAAACAAAAATTCACCCGATCAAGCATTTCCTTTTTTGTCATTTTTTTGAACATGAGCAACGGAAACATGACATTTTCCTCTACAGTCATAGAATCAAATAGTGCTGATCCTTGAAAAAGCATTCCAATTTCTTGTCGAATAGCTGTTCGTTCAACTCGGTTCATTTTGCAAAAATCTCGCCCATTGAATAGGATTTCACCCGAATCCACTTCGTGTAATCCAACGATACATTTAGCTAAAACAGTTTTCCCATGTCCGGATTGACCGATAATTAAATTCACTTTTCCTTTTTCAAAAGTTGCATTAATATCCTTCAGTACTTGGGTGTTGCCAAATGATTTATAGACGTGTTTAACTTCAATCATGAAAGTAAAATCATTTGGGTTAAAAGAAAATTAGCTACCAAAATAGCAACGCTGCTGCTTACCACGGCTTGGGTGGAAGAACGCCCCACCTCTAATGAACCACCTTTTACATAGTATCCGTAGAACGAAGATATCGTTACAATAATAAACCCAAATACGATACATTTCGTTAAGGCATACCACACATTACTCATTTCGAAATAATACCTAATCCCATAAACATAAGTGTCTGTAGAAGATAAATCTGATAATATTAATGCTATCCAACCTCCCGCTAAACTCAATCCCATGGAGAAAATTACTAAGATGGGAAAAAATAATACAGCAGCAGTTACCTTAGGGAGTACTAGAAAATTCAGTGAGTTAACACCCATTATTTCAAGGGCATCAATTTGTTCCGTTACGCGCATCGTGCCAATTTCTGAGGCAATGTTTGACCCCACTTTACCCGCTAATATTAAAGATATAATGGTTGGTGAAAATTCCAGTATTGTACTGGATTGTGTAATATATCCAACGGTATACGTGGGCAATAATGGGTTAGACATATTCGAGGCTGTTTGTAAAGCAATGACCCCACCAATAAAGGATGACATCAGGGCTACCAAAGGAATTGAATTAATACCAATGTGTTCCAATTCTTCAAATAATCGCTTTCTAAAAACAGAGAATTTTTCAGGTGCACGGAATACAATAGTAAGCATGACAAAGTATTTTCCGAAGCCTTCAATTAATTTCATAGTTGCTAAGTTAAGGCTTATTTAAGTTATGCCGTTTCAAATTGCCTATTTTTTGTTTCTAAAAACAATAATATTCTTACTTTTGAGTAGATGTCAAGTTCAACGAAACAGGCGGTTTACCAGAAAGTATTGGTGAAATATTTACCCGAAATATTTGTTCCATATATATCAGAACTGCTTGTGTTACATAAAGTGAAGTTTAAAATTGTGGCTCCAAGAGCTACCAAACTAGGCGATTTTCGGGTAGGGTCAGCTATGCAAATGCCTCAAATCACAATCAATGGAAACTTAAATCCATACGCTTTTTTAATCACTACCATTCATGAATTTGCGCATTTTAAAACCTATGAAAAATTTGGAAATCGGGTTCCGCCGCATGGGGTAGAATGGAAATTTGAATTTAAAAAACTATTAGAACCGGTAATTGGTGCCGGGCATTTACCCGAAGAAATAAGTGCTGCATTGGAACGATCTTTACATAATTTGAAAGCTTCATCTTGCAGTGACATTCATCTTTCCCGGCAATTGGCAAAATTTGATGTGCATGATGAGGCTGTAACACTTCTAGAAAATTTGCCCAAGGGACAACAATTTTTATTACAAGGCAAAGTTTTTTGTAAGGGTGAATTACGCAGAAAGCGTTTTCTTTGCACGGAAATTAAAACGAACAAAAACTATCTTGTAAGTGCGATAGCCAAAGTAACAACCATAGAATGAAAAACACACAATTATACGGACTCATCATGGCAGGAGGAATCGGAAGCCGATTTTGGCCTCTATCCACTCCCGAAATGCCCAAGCAATTTTTAGATATCCTAGGAGTTGGAAAGTCTTTATTGCAATTAACTTTTGACCGATTAACCAAAACGATACCTCCTCATCAAATTTATATTCTCACCAATTCTTCTTATGCCTCTCTAGTTGCCGAGCAATTACCGATGTTGCACCAAGATCAAATTATTTGTGAGCCGGAAAGAAAAAACACAGCGCCTTGTGTATTGTATGCAGCGCTTAAAATTAAGAAAATCAATCCTGAATCGACTTTAATAGTTGCTCCGTCAGATCACCTCATTTTACAGGAGGATCTGTTTATACAGCAACTTGCAATCGCGGTTGAGGAAGCTCAGAACAACAAATTGGTCACACTAGGAATTCAACCAACTAGACCCGATACAGGTTATGGATATATTGAGTTTGAAACTAATTCGACGCAACAGGCCGGGGATGTATTGAAAGTAAAACAGTTTAGGGAAAAACCCAACTTGGAAACGGCAACTGAGTTTTTAACTTCTGGCAATTTTTATTGGAATGCTGGTATTTTTATTTGGAAAGTGGATACCATTTTACAAGCCTTCCACCATTTTCAACCAGATTTATATGACCTTTTTCAACAAATATCAATAGGTTCATCAACTGAAGCGGCAGATTTAGTAACGGCCTTTTCTAACTGTATGGATATTTCGATTGATTATGCCATTTTAGAACAAGCAGAAAATGTTTCAGTGGTCTTGACTAATTTTGATTGGAGCGATTTAGGTACATGGGGCAGCTTGCAAGAAAAAATTACTCCGGATGATAACGGGAATGCAATAATTCAAGGGGATGTTCATTTTTTTAATTCAGATCGGAATGTAAGTTATTTTCCATCGAATAAAAAGGTGTTGATAGAGGGTATGAACGATTATATTATTATTGATTCTCCAGATAAACTATTAATCATTCAGAAAAAGGAAGAAGGAAAGTTGAAATCCTATTTGAAAAGTATGGGTGAAAACGTTTAAAGAAGTGTATTTTTGTTACTGAAACCTATGACAACGCAAACAATATTTATTTTAGTGGTAATTGGACTATTAGCGGGCATTCTCAGCGGATTTGTTGGCGTGGGTGGTGGAATAATTATCGTGCCTGCGTTAGTTTTTATGTTGGGTTTTACTCAGCATCAAGCTCAAGGAACAAGTTTATTTGTGCTTTCCATTCCAGTGGTAATTTTAGCTACGTTGAATTATTGGAAAACAGGTAATGTAAATTGGAAATATGGATTAATTATTGCCCTTACCTTTGTGGTTGGTGGCTATATTGGTTCCAAATTGTCACTTAAAATGTCACCGGGCTTGGTAAAATTCCTTTTTGGAATTTTAATGGCCTATGTCTCTTTTCGATTAATTGTTTCTGGTTATCAATCAATTTCGTCCAATGAATCCTGAATTAGCTGCTTTAATAGAACAAAAATCGGTTGCACTTTTTGAAAAAGTGAAGAACTATCGAGAATACATGCATCATCATCCTGAGTTATCTTACATGGAGGTTGAAACCATGCGTTTTGTTTCGGAAAAACTTGCTGAATTAGGTATTCCATTTGTAAATGGAGTAGGAGGAACGGGAGTTGTAGCTTTAATTCAGGCTGACAAGCATGCCGGTCTACCGTGCGTTGCCTTGCGAGCTGATCTGGATGCCTTACCCATTACAGAAGAAAATGATGTGCCATATAAATCAATTGTTCCCAGCGTTATGCATGGTTGTGGACATGATGTTCATACGGCTATTTTATTGGGTGCTGCAGAGATCTTACATGAAATAAAAGAAGAATTGCCGATGCCTGTTAAATTGATTTTTCAGCCGGGGGAAGAGAAAAATCCAGGAGGAGCAACCTACATGATACGGGATAAGGTGTTGGAAAGTCCACGCGTTGATAAAATGTATGCTTTGCATGTTTTTCCTGATTTACCTGTGGGAGAATTAGGCTTTCATGCGGGTCGATATATGGCATCTTGTGATGAAATATATATAACAATTAACGGAAAAGGAGGTCATGGTGCAACTCCTCATCAGTGCGTTGATCCTATTATTATAGGTGCAAATATCCTTCTGCAGCTTCAGCAACTGGTTAGTAGAAAATGTGATCCAAAAATTCCATGTGTACTGAGTTTTGGTCATTTTGAAGCCTTAGGAGCTACGAATGTTATTCCATCCAAAGCCCTTTTAAAAGGAACATTTAGAACAATGGATGAAGTATGGAGAGAACAAGCATTAGTATTGATAGAACAACAAGTAAGAGATATTGCAATGGCGCATGGGGCTAAGGTTGACATTGAAATTTCTAAGGGGTACCCGTGTGTTGAAAATGATGTTGCGTTAACGAATGAATTAGCTTTAAAAGCAAAAGCGCTAATTGGAAACGAAAAAGTTCATGATTTACCCATTCGATTGACTTCTGAGGATTTTGCTTTTTACTCTCAATTGGTACCCGCTTGTTTTTTTCGATTAGGGGTGCGCAACGAAGAAAAAGGAATCGTGTATGGTGTTCATCATCCTCGTTTTGATATTGATTCAGATGCGTTAATACTGGGTGTTAGGATGATGGTAACGGCTTGCATATGAGTAAATGTCTATATATAATGGTAGTTGCCGTTTTTTTTATTTCCTGTAATAAGGAGGTGAACAAAGATAAACTGCTTCAAGGTGAGTGGATTCTTACCAAACTTACTATTTATGATTATGATGGACTTTCTTATTCAACGGATACAACTTGCCAAGGCGATTTGGTAGTGAATAACGCAATAGATTCCTCGTTTAAATTGAATTTAGCCTATACAATTTCAACTAATTTTTCGGATACTACCATTGCTTTAGGAAAATATAATTTACAAGCTGATGGCGAATATTTAAATCACACGTACTTTTCTGTTACGAATAATCAAATTATCCCAGCTAATCAATCTAGAATTTTGTTTCTTTCTGATGCCTATTTGAAATGGGAGTATATAACCTCCCCAGGGTTAAAGTACCAATTGGTTTTTAGGCGAAAATAAAAAGCGGCACTTGAATCATTCAAGTACCGCAATCTTTATCGGAATCTGTATTTTTTTATTTCTTTGTAAGAAAGGTATTTGCGTTATTAATCCATCCTTCAGGACCACCTGCCATATAGCCAGATTTTCCAAGAGATGTCAAATTCACTTTTCCGCCCTCTCCTTTTTCAGCAGTAACAAAAAATACGGTAGGATATCCTTGCACCGCGAATGTTTGTTGCAATTGATTGTTTTGTTGCTTTATAGCATCCGTTTGCGTATTCTTTTTAGGGAAATCAATTTCAACCAACACTACGTTTTCTTTTGCCCATTTGGTGAATTCATCTTTTTTAAACACTTCATTTTGTAAGCGAATACACCATCCACACCAATCACTACCGGTAAAAAACAACATCATAGGTTTTTTTTCCTTTTGAGAAATAGCGATAGCTTGATTCATGTCAGTATGCCAAACTAGTTCCTTTTGAGAAGAATTTTTGGTAGCATTTTCCTTTTGAGCGTTGCATGATACAGCGATGAAAAGCAAAGAGAGAATGAATAGTGACTTCATAGGTGTTATTTTTTATTGATGGCAGCAGCGTCCAATTTCAATAATTCAACTACTACTTCACTTGTAATATCCATACCACCTTTAGAGTAAAGCATATTTGATGCATCAATTACGTAATTCAATTTTTTTCTATCAGCTACAATGTCTACCGCTTGTTTTACTCGATCAAAAATGGGTTGATTTAGCTCCTGAGCCCTAATTTGTAATTCATTTTGAATGGTTTGTTCTCTTTCTTGAATACGTTGGCCAAGATTCATAAGATTTGCTTCTCTTGATTTAATGATCGTTGGTGATAACGTAGCTCTTTCAGTTTCTAGCTTTGTTCTAGTTTTTTCATATTCTTCATACATGCCATTCAATTCTAATTTGAATTCATCTTCAATTTCTTTAATTTCTTTTAAAGCAAGATCACGAGAAGGCATGGTATCAAGTAATGCTTGTGAATTAACATGTGCTACTTTAGATTGTGAAATAGCAAGGTTGGTTACAAAAAGTAGCGCTACTAAGGAAAGTGTTTTTTTCATTTTCTATTTTATTTATTTAACTGTTATACCCATTTCTTTTAAGACATCATTGCTGAGGTCAAATTTAGTTTCTGCATATACCAAATTACTTTGGTTGGCTTTATCAAATACAAAAGAATACCCTTTTTTCTGAGCTACTTTTTGCATAGCATCAAAAACTTTATCTTGAATGGGCTTGATGAGTTCTTGTCTTTTCTGAAAATAGTCACCACTCACTCCAAATCGGGTAGTTTGCATTTGAATTGCGTCCTGTTCCATTTTTTTAATTTCTGCTCCTCGTTTTGATTTTTCTTCTTCAGGAAGCAGGACTTCTTCTTTTGCAAAGTTATCTTTTTTTACTTTAAGCACAGCGTATAGTTCTTCAATTTCTTTTGTCCAACGGTCTGCCAACTTATCCAATTTCTCTTTTGAATCTTGGTAATCCGGCATTTTTTTCAAAATATAATCCGAATCGATATATGCATATTTTTGTCCTATGGCAAAGGATGTGCCAAACATGAATGCCACCAGAAAAAGTAGGGGGCCAAAAAAGGGTTTGTTTTTCATATTATTCATTTTATAACTCACCTAAATTCATTCCAATGGTAAAGGTTAATTTAGGATAATATCCTTTTGTACTGATTGATGAGTCCGATGCTTTTCCAAATCCGTCTGCCCAAAAATCAAGTTTATCAAATCCTAAACCATAATCCAACCCAAGCATTCCAAACATAGGCAAGAATACTCGAATACCAACTCCTGCTGTTTTTTTAACATTGAAAGGATTGAATTTTTGGAAACTTGGGTAAGTATTTCCTGCCTCTGCAAAAGCCATGGCATAAAAAGTGGCTGATGGATTTAACGAAATCGGATAACGCAATTCTAAGGTGTATTTAGCTATAATTGGATCTCCACCATAACTTGATATGGTTTGGTCTTCATATCCTCTTAACGCGATTATCTCTCGTCCACCAATTTGCCCAATTCCAGTTAGTCCGCTACCACCCATAGTGAATCGATCAAATGGAGTAACGCCTTTGGCATTGTTGTATGCTCCCATGAATCCAAATCCAAAGCGCGGCATTAAAATTAATTTTTTATTGGGTGATAATGGCAAATACCATTCTCCAGTAAATTTCACTTTAAAATACTCCAAGTATTTATAGCGTTCTTGTGCCGTTGAATTAGAATAATCCTTGTCTTCAAAAAGAGAATACGGTAATGTTCCTTTCATGGTTAAACTAAAATTTGAACCACTTTGAGGATAAATGGGTGCACTAACGGAGCTGCGTTGAATTACATATTTGAATGCTATATCATTGGCGTACCCTTTCGGAAGATTTGGGAAAACAGAATAGTTCATTACGTCGTAATACTGATAACTCAATTCATAGTAATTCGTAAAATAGTCATCAGGCCATTTTAATCGTCTTTGCAGCCCAATTCCTGTACCTGATATACCTACTCCTGAATAGGATGGGTTACTTCGTAAGAATTTACCATTTGAAATGGCTGTGTGGTTAATCCAATAAGACAATGAATTTGGTTTTTTACCTCCCAACCAAGGTTCTGTAAAAGAGAAGGTATAACTTTGAAAGAAGCTTCCATTGGATTGTGCACGAATAGATAATCGTTGGCCGTCTCCTCCAGGAAGTGGTGACCATGCACTTTTCTTAAATATTTTTTTGGTAGAAAAATTATTAAAAGTTAATCCTAAAGTTCCAATTATACGTGGACCTGTGCTTGCACTTGCACCACCATAACCACCAGAAAGTTCTATTTGATCAGAAGATTTTTCTTCCACCACGTATTCAATGTCAACTGTTCCTTTTGCTGGATTTGGCATTGGATTTACCTGAAAGGCTTGGTCATTGAAAAACCCTAATTGAGAAAGTTCTCGTTGGGTTCGCATGATATCAGCTTTATTAAACAAATCACCTGGTTTGGTTCTTATTTCTCGAATGATAACATGGTCACTCGTTTTATTGTTCCCTCGAATTGTAATGTTTCCATTTCGGGCTTCTTTTCCTTCAATAATGCGAATTTGGTAGTTAATCTGATTGTTCGTAACATTCGTTTCTACCGGAAAAACATTAAAAAATAAAAATCCACGATCCATGTATAAGGAAGAAATATCTCTTCCCTCTGGGCTTCCATTTAACCGAGTTTCTAAGAGTGTTTTGTTGTATAAGTCTCCTTTTTTTATACCGAGTATAGTATCTAAATAACTGGATCTATATTTGGTGTTCCCTAACCATTCAATATTACCGAAATAATATTTGTTTCCTTCGTTGATTTTCAGTTCGATAACTAAACTTCGTTGATCTAATTTATATACAGTATCAAATTCTATGGAAGCGTCCCGTAACCCCACTTTATTGAATTTGGTCAATATTGATTCTTTGTCTTTTTCGTACGATGTTTCAGTGAATTTTGACCGTTTAAAAATGGTAAAAATACCTCGTTGTTTGGTGTCTTTCATTGCCATTTTTAATTTCCATGTTGGAATGGCAGTATTCCCTTCAATGTTAATCGATTTTATACCAATTTTGTTTCCTTTCACAACGTTAATTACAAAAAGTTCCGAATCATTGATTAATGTATCTTTTTCTCTGTTGATTTTTACTTGAACGCCATAAAATCCTTTTTCTCTAAAATAGCCACGTATTTTGTTTTTGGTTTGAAAAACAAGATTTTCAGTGATCGTTTTCCCAGAAAAAAGAGCAATTTCTTCCCTCAACTTATCTGCATCTCTTCTATTTACCCCTCTAAACAGGAATCGAGAAAGTTTAGGTCTCGGACTAACCTTAATTACAAAATATACAACCCCAGCTAATTCCTTTTCGACATGAATTTGAATATCCGAAAAAATTTCTTCTTTCCATAAGTTTTTAATGGCATTAGAAATCATTTCGCCCGGAATTTTAATTTTTTCGCCTTGGCGCAGACCAGAAATTAAACGAATTCCTTGATGATCAAAATTATCCGCTCCTTCAATACGTATTGGGCCAATTTCATATTCTTTGGGGTCAAGGAAATTATATTTTGAATTGGTATCTTCAATAGTTAAGCTGTTATTTATCTGAGAAAAATAATTTTCAGCAATGAAGAGGGTTAAAAAAATTAGTAATATGTGTCTCATTTTTACCCTTGTATTTGTTCAGATACTTGACCAAATCGTCTTTCTCTCGTTTGAAAGTCTACTATTGCTTTGAGAAAATGTTCTCTCCTAAATTCTGGCCAATAGATATCCGTAAAATGAAATTCTGTATAGGCAATTTGCCACAATAAAAAATTACTCACGCGATTTTCGCCACTTGTTCGGATAAGTAATTCAGGATCAGGAATATTTTGTGTGGAAAGAAAATGCTCAAACGTTTGTTCAGTCATATCACTAGAAGTCAGGTTTTTAGCTTCTATTTCAATAGCTATTTTCTTCAACGCTTGAATAATTTCCCAACGTGCACTGTAATTCAAAGCCAATACGAGTGTTAATTCCTTGTTGGCACTGGTTTTTTCGCGTGCCCAATTCAAACTTTCTTGACAATGCATAGGCAATTGAGTTTCATCACCAATCGTTATTAATCGAATGCCATTTTCATTGAGTTCATCAACCTCATTAGCTATAGATTGTACTAATAAATCCATTAACCCATCCACTTCTTCTTTAGGTCTATTCCAGTTTTCTGTTGAAAATGCATATAATGTTAGATACTGAACTCCCAATTCTCTCGCTACTTTAATAGTAGAGCGAACAGACTCTACTCCTGAAGAATGACCAAATAATCTGTCTTGACCTTGGAGCTTGGCCCATCGCCCGTTCCCGTCCATTATGACAGCTACGTGTTTGGGAATATTAGTAAAATCAATTTTTGCTTCCAAAGTCATGTTAAATTCTTAAACGTCCAAAATGGATATTTCGTATATCAACCGCGAATTTAAGGAATTAAACGTTTTTTTTATCATTTTGAACCAAAGTCTTTGATAAATAGATGGATTAGTTATGGTTTTCCAAAAATTTCAACGCAATTAGCATTGATTCGCTCAGAAATAGTATCAGTGGCAAGGTCGTTTTCATCGTCGCCAAAAGGATCTTCGATTTCCTCGGCCAAAATTTCCATACTTACTAGGGCATAAAAAACAAAAGTGGAAATGAACGCAGACCAATATCCAAAAGTATTAACAAACGCTAATGGAAGGGATACAACGTAGAGAAAAATGAATTTTTTTATAAACATACTGTATGAAAATGGTATAGGTGTTGATTTGATTCGCTCGCATCCACCAATACCATCAATTAGTGAGTTCAGTAATCTATCTACACACAAAAATTCTTCAGGTGAAATCCTGCCATCATTTTTAATTACTTCTATTTTTTGAGAGAGTAATTGTATTATAAATAGTGGCACATGTGTTTTACTAATTGCTTCTTTCAGTTCTTCTGAAGTTAATCGTAAAATTGTCAAGTCAGTGCCTTTTCTCAAATGTTCCTTACTTGCCAATGCAAAATTTGGAATCATTCTCCTGAAATATTCTTTTTCTTCACTTGACAACCGATAACTGGAAAGTTTTACGGATAAATTTCGGCTATCATTTAAAAATTGCCCCCATAATTTTCTTCCTTCCCACCATCGATCATAGGCTGTATTTGTTCTAAAGACAAGCAATAATGAGATTACAAAACCAAGTAACGAATAAACAGAAATCAAACTGTTTAATGCTAACGCTTTAGGATAAAAGGTGATTTCAAGATAGGCGATTATGCTTGTTAGGATGGCAATGTATACAATCTCTTTCCATAACATGCGGAAAGTGTCGCTTTTATTCCATGCGAAAATTAATTTTAACCAGTTTTTAGGATCGTATGTTATCACTTTTTAGTATTTATTTGTAATCATTTCAAATTTACGGGAAAATGAACCACTGCATATTGGGTTTAACTTTTTTTGTTAATTTCGAACTAAACAATATAATTCATGGAAATCACACCTGAAATACAAGAGAGATTAGACCAACTTAGTGATAAATATGCAGCCCTTGGACAAGATTTGGTTTCTTATTTGGATGGTTTACTTCACGCTGACGTAACGAAGTACTGGGACTATATTCAACTTGACACCCTTTTAAGTCTTCAAAAACCAAAAACGACTTATCCGGACGAGGTAGTATTCATCATGTATCACCAAATCACCGAATTGTATTTTAAATTATCCCTGAGGGAGTTTGAGCAACTAGGTGAAAATGCGGGTTGCACCAAAGCGTTTTTTATTAGTCGTGTTAAACGCATTAATCGTTATTTTGAAGCCTTGATCAATAGTTTTGAAATTATGATAGATGGAATGGACCAAGATCAGTTTTTAAAATTCCGTATGTCTTTGTTGCCTGCAAGTGGTTTTCAATCCGCGCAATACAGAGAAATTGAAATTTACTCGACAGATTTCATTAACTTGGTACACAAAGATCAACGAGAATCTTTGCGTACTGAAACCAATATTGAAGCGCTTTTCGAACACATTTATTGGAAAGAAGGAGCTACCGAAATTAAAACAGGTAAAAAAACGTTGACGCTGACCCAATTTGAGGATAAGTATAAAGATCAATTTCTTCGATTAGGAGAAGCGTGCATTGAAAGAAATTTATGGCAAGTTTATAAGCGGTTAGATGAAGAGGATCAAAAAGACTCAGACGTAATTGCTGTTATGCGTCAACATGACATTCATGTTAATATCAATTGGCCCTTGGCACATTATAAATCCGCCGTGCGCTATCTAGCTCGTGAATCAGCTGATATTGCTGCAACCGGAGGAACAAATTGGCAAAAATATTTACCGCCTAGATTTCAGAAACGTATTTTCTTTCCGGCACTATGGTCGGCTGAAGAACAAGAAAATTGGGGTAAGGGTTGGGTTGAAGATGTACTAAACAGATAGTTGTGTCGACTTCCTATCGGCTTTCCATTTGTATACCTGTTTATAATACGCTAGTAGATTCGTTTATTAATGAACTTGCTCTGCAAGCAAATCGAGCAACGGCACCCGTTGAGCTTGTTGTGTTGGATGATCATTCTGAACCCAATTTCGCCCAAAGCAATCAATCATTGGATTCTGTTTGTCGGTATGTTTACCTTCCAGAAAATATAGGTAGATCAAGAATTCGAAATTTATTTTTGGAATATACAACAGGCGAGTACTTATTATTTATTGACGGAGATTCAGCAATCATCGATCCCGATTTTATTCAAAAATACCTAGACTTTTTGGATCAATGTTCTCCAGAGGTTGTTGTTGGTGCGAGCATCTATCAATCCGAAAAACCGGATAGGGAACACTTATTGAGATGGAAATACAGTCGTGAGCGCGAAAGTAAAAATGCTAACGAACGGAGCAAATTAACTGGAAGTTTCAAAACAAACAACTTTATCATAAAACGAAGTATTTTTAGTTTGATTAAGTTCAATGATGCGTTGATTGGCTATGGACATGAGGACACCTTATTTGGCTTGGACTTAGAGAGGAATAAAATTAAAATAGATCACTTTGAAAATCCGGTATTAAATCGCCACTTAGACTCCAATCACCTTTTTTTGATAAAAACAGAAAATGCAATTAAGAATTTAAGTTGGTTATATAAACACCCAAATTATTCGAATCAAATTCAAGCAATTAAATTAATTCAAGCCTTTTCGAAGCTCCAAAAATGGGGATTGGTAAGAGTTTTTCTTATGTTATTTTGGTTTTCTGCACCTGTATGTTTTTGGACCCTAAAAAAGGGGTATGTTCATCTTAAAATATTTGATTTTTACAAATTGGGATTGTTTATTCGTAAAATAAAATCGTAATTTAGCTTAACTTATATTTACATGAAACTATTATTACTCTTTTCCCTTTTCTTTTTGTCTTTTGTTGGCATAAGCCAAAGTGCTGCGCTATCAATAGGAAAGCTAGCTCCTATGCAAGAACACAAAATGGATGCCTCGCAGAAGGAGAAATTTTCTATGAAGGATTTAATGAAAGAAAATGGTTTAAT
>JACCDZ010551978.1_pt1 | contig 21397 bp, 13 predicted proteins | sample 7449551 | NCBI WGS metagenome assembly JACCDZ01 (sample SAMN15323452, study PRJNA562643) | freshwater metagenome | isolation source: river surface water | place: USA:Blue River Watershed | collected 2017-08-18
ACTAACGTTAATTCAGCAGTTTCAATAGATTTGACATCTGCTACAGGTTCTGATTTGCAAACACTTTGTCAGACTAATTTTAACTCCCCTATAAATCCTATAAAATACACTGTTTTTGGGGCTTCAGGAGTTACAGTTACTGGATTACCAACAGGAGTTACAGCTACATATACATCAGGTACAGGAGAGCTTGTTATTAGTGGTACACCTACCCAAGCTGGAGTATTTAATTATACCATTACTTCATTACCATGTAGTGTAGTTAAGACAGGAGTGTTAAAAGTATCGGTTCCAATGTTTATAACTAATGAAATAGTAACTAATGTTAGTTGTAGTACCTCTAGCAATGGTGCTATTTCAGTTACAATTATTGGAGGAGTTTCTTCGAATGGGGCGTATGCAGTTCATTGGTCAGGTCCAAACGGATTCCAACAAAATCTAACAAGTATCACAGGTTTGGTTGCAGGGGATTACACTCTTACAGGAACCGATGCGGTAGGTTGCCCATTACCAACAAAAACTTACACAGTATTACCAGCAATACCAATAAATATTTCGTTAGTATCAACAACTAATGTAAGTTGTAATGGTTCGTTAGGATGCGCTAATTTTAACTATTCAGGAGGAAGTGGCATTTATACTCGATTCTTGTTACAATATTTAGATCCTTCATCACAAGTATTAAATACGGTGGTGCCTCTAAATAATAATTATTTTAATATTTGTAATCTAAAAGCAGGATTGTATTATCTGACAGTAACAGATAGTAATAATTGTACAACTGAACCTTATTTATTTACAATTCAAGATTTTAGTACGTTACATATTGATTCGGTAAGTTTAGACGAGAAATTATGTTCTAATACTTCAGGTAAAGTAAGGGTAATTGTATCTAGCCTAGATAGTAATCTTACATTCTATTATAATAATACAATAGTTTCTCATTTGAGCTTAGGAAATAATACATATGAATTGTCTGTTTCAAATCCAACAACTCCTACAGGAATTATTAAAGTAATGAATAGTCAAAATTGTTGGGATACAATAACAATTAATACTAGTATTGTAAATCCTCAATTAAGTTTTAGCTCTTTGAATTTAACAACTTATGGAAATATTTCGGTTAACGAAAGTGTTAAATTTACTAATGGACTGACTTCTACTACTATTCCTGCAGAATACGATCATGTAGTTTGGGATTTCGGTGACAACAGTCCGTTTAAAGTATTTTATAATCCAAAAGATATTAATCCAAACAGCTCGGGAGAAAGTATTACTACGGCATTCCATACTTATGCTATTGATGGATTGTATACAGTTACTTTAACTGTCTATAATAAATTTGGCTGTTCACGATCTATTTCTGAAATTATAACTGTAGGTCAAGGCGCAGGGATTATGTTACCAACAGCTTTCTCACCAAATAACGATGGCATTAATGATCTGTTTAGACCATCTATAATTGGTCTAAAAGAAGTAAGTATGTATATCTATGATAACTGGGGTAATCTTATTTATGAAATTACATCGGATACTGACTCACTTCCAACGGATTGGGGTTGGAACGGAATTGAAAAAGTAAATTCAGAACCAAAGAACGGTAATTACCGTTATTATATTATGGCTAAAGCTATCAATGACAAAATAATTGAGAAAGAAGGCCAATTCATGCTTATTAAATAAAATGATTATGAGAATTAAATATAGATACATATTATTTGTACTTGTAGTATTTCAAAGTGGTTTTGCACAAGATTTTGCAACAAAAAATCAAAATAAAGTAATTGGAACAATTAACCCAAGTTTTTATGGGTTTGGAGATTCCTCGAAAGCGGGTGTTTTATACAATACAGAAGGATATAATGAGGGAAGTAAGATTGAAACCCGATTTGGTTTTGTCAATCATTATTTTGCAGATAATGATTTCTCATTGGCTTTAGATGTTAATTCAACCAAGATTAGTCAATTAGGATTTTCAATAACGCAAGCTAACATCCATTACATTTACAAAGCACGTTTGACCTATGATTGGACATTTAATCCTTCCATTTCTGTTGGTTATGGAAATAGCAGATTGGATTACTCTTCATTAGTTTTTGAAGATCAAATTAATGTACTGACAGGATATATAGCGGGAATATCTAGAGATCCTGTTACTATTGATAATAAAATAAATTATTTAGATATAGGTGCTGGAGCATTGATTCATAACAATAGAAATTTGTTTTTTGGTTTCAATTTAAAACATATTAATCGCCCTGAAACATCATTCAATAGTGAATCAAGTAATAAGAAAGAAATGCTAATGTCTTTTCAGTCGGGTTTTGAAAAAGATATTAATCCTTATGGGCAAAGTAAATTTTTACCTGAGAACTCTTATTTATATTTATATAATTCATTTGCAAAGCAGGGTGCTAAGACTCGTATAGATTTGTATCAAGAATTGATATTAGGAAATGTTTCATTTGGAATTAATGAACATTTTAATAAATATGATGGATTTAGTGTTTCGCAAATAGGTACTTCGTTTAGTGTATTTATTGAAGAAATTGAAGTAGGTGCGAATTATTCTTTTGATATGAGTAGTAAAAAGACAGCAGGAACTAGTTATACTACTTTTGAATTGTATCTGACTTTTGATTTCAATCCATTTAAGAAAAACAGAAGAGGGAATAATAGTCGTTTTTATGATATGCAATAATCAGTATTTTATTACTATTAAAAAAGGCTACCAATTGGTAGCCTTTTTTAATATGTTAAGATTATAAATTAATACAAATCTGGAAATTGATTTGGTCTTGCTTCATTCATCATAGCATAAATTTTTTCATAAATATCTTCTGTAGATGGTTTTGAAAAATAATCTCCATCAGTTCCATAAGCAGGGCGATGCGCTTTAGATGTTAAGGTTTGTGGTTTACTATCTAAATACGAATAGCCATCTTGTACTTCTAAAATTTGTTGTAAAATATATGCTGAAGCTCCTCCAGGAACATCTTCGTCAATGACTAATAAACGATTCGTTTTCGCAATACTTTTTGCAATATCTTGATTGATGTCAAATGGTAACAATGATTGAATATCAATTACCTCACAATCAATTCCTATTTCAGCTAATTCAGTTGCGGCTTGTTCTACTAATCGTAAGGTAGAACCATAAGAAACTAACGTGATGTCTTTTCCTTCTCTTAAAGTTTCTACTATTCCAATAGGCGTTTTAAATTCACCATAATTCAAAGGTGCTTTTTCTTTCAATCGGTACCCATTTAAACATTCCACTACCAAAGCTGGTTCATCAGCCTCTAATAGTGTATTATAAAATCCTGCCGCTTGGGTCATGTTTCTAGGAACTAAAACATGAATACCTCTAAGTGCGTTAATAATCATTCCCATTGGAGAACCAGAATGCCAAATTCCTTCTAATCGGTGACCTCTTGTACGAATGATTAAAGGTGCTTTTTGTCTACCCGCTGTTCGGTATTGTAATGTGGCTAAATCGTCGCTTAAAATTTGAATAGCATACAATAAATAATCTAAGTATTGAATTTCTGCAATTGGGCGAAGTCCTCTCAAAGCCAATCCGATACCTTGTCCAATAATGGTAGCTTCTCGGATACCAGCGTCAGTAACACGTAATTCTCCGTATTTCTCTTGCATACCTTCGAGACCTTGGTTCACATCGCCAATATTTCCTGCATCTTCGCCAAAAACTAAAGCTTCAGGATATTTGGTAAATAAAGCATCAAAGTTATCTCTAATAATCATACGACCATCCGTATCAGCTATGGAATTCTCGTTGTATTTAGGTGCTATGGGCTCTATAGAATATACGTTTGAATTAGATTCAGAATGCAAATGGCTACTAAATTTTTCCTGAGTTATTGCAGTATAATTCTGAATCCATTTTGAAACTTCTGCTTTTCCGCCTTCATTGATTAATAAGCGCAACGCTTTTCGAGCGGTACTCAAAATTTCCTTTTTTAATGGATCTTTTATATTTTTTAAAACAGAAACGTATTGAAGTATTTTGATTTTATTCTGACTTGTTTCGGCTACTTTTTCAAGTAATGATACTAGTTCTTTTTGTTCGTTTAGGATGGGTTCAATAAATTCTTTCCAAGCTTCTTTCTTCCCTTCAAGAACTTCCTTTTTTGCATTAGAATCGATTTCATCTAATTCCTCTGGTGATGCTATATTTATAGCAATCATCCACAAACGCATTTGACTAATACAATCAAAGTCTTTTTCCCAAGCTAATCGATCAGCACTTTTATATCGTTCATGTGACCCAGAACTCGAATGTCCTTGCGGTTGTGTTAATTGAGAAACATGAATTAATACCGGTACGTGTTTTTCACGAGCTATATCTGCTGCTTTTTCATAAGTAGCAATTAAGTCGGCATAATCCCAGCCTTTTACTTTTACTATTTCAAATCCATTAGTATCTTTTTCTCTTTGATATCCTTTTAAAATTTCAGAGATAGATTCTTTAGTAGTTTGGTGTTTTGCATGAACAGAAATTCCATATTCATCATCCCAAACACTGATTACCATTGGTACTTGTAATACACCAGCGGCATTTATTGTTTCAAAAAATACGCCTTCAGAAGTACTAGCATTGCCAATAGTTCCCCATGCAATTTCATTTCCTTCATTAGAGAAGTTAGACGAATTAGTTATTCCAGGAACGTGTCTATATATCTTTGAAGCATAAGCCAATCCTAAAAGGCGAGGCATTTGTGCTGCTGTAGGTGAAATGTCTGAACTTGAATTTTTTTGTTTGGTTAAATTCTTCCAAGTTCCATCAGTGTTTAAACTATGGGTTACAAAATGACCTCCCATTTGTCTTCCTGCCGACATAGGTTCATAATCCAAATCAGTATGGCCGTACAATCCTGCGAAAAACTGTTTAATGGTTAATTTTCCTATAGCCATCATGAACGTTTGATCACGATAATAACCCGAACGGAAATCGCCATCTTTGAAAGATTTAGCCATAGCTAATTGAGGAACTTCTTTTCCGTCCCCAAATATCCCAAATTTTGCCTTTCCAGTAAGTACTTCTTTACGTCCTAAAAGACTACATTCTCTACTAGTGATAGCAGTTTTGTAGTCGTTTAAAACTTCAGTCTTGAAGTCTTCAAACGTTAATGTTGAATTTGTTTTTTCTTGTACCATAATTGATAAGGATGACATATTGCACAAATCTAATTAAAAACTACATATTTTCATACTATGTGTAAAAATTAAATTTAGCTTTTTGTAATCATTTTGGTTATTTGTACCTTTTTGTTGAATTATTATCGGTTAAAATATAATTTGTTAAATAAATATGTAATTTATTCTACTATTTTAACAGCGTGATTAAAACCATTTTCTATTGAACAAATTAATTAATGTCTTTGGAGAAAAAGTAATAACAAAACGAATTTTTTCATTGTAATTTTTTTGAGATAGCTCGAGTCCATTGTTTGAATAAACGGGTAGGTATAATTCAAAATAATCGGTTACTAAATTCAGTCGTATTCCGCTATCGTAAACCAACTTTCCATCTTTATTTGTATTCTTTACAACTCCTAAATCACCATATAATTCAATCCATCTCCAAATGTTGAAACTACCATTTAGTGTCCCCATCCATTGATTTGCGAAGGCGGTATTCAATTTCGATTTAAATCCTCCTTCAGCTTGGATGTATTGCTGACTAAAAAAACCACTGCTTTCAGATCTTCCATAAAAGTTATAATCAAAGAGATAATCAGTTGGTCTGTCTAAAGCAAAACTAAAATAGTCAGATTTAGCCTTATTATATAAAAACGTTCCTACAAACAAACGTAAATTTAATTGTCTATTGCTTTCAAAAAGTTTTCGATATTCAAATTCCGCTGCAATTTTACCAAAATTGCCCGCCAATTGGATATCGGCATTCGTACTAAAATGATTGGTAATTTCGGTTTTAGAATTCACGTAGCGAGCATTGAATACTGAATAATTAGAGTCTTTATTTGTTGGTATAAATGTGCTTTGTTCTCTATTTACAATGACTTGTCTTAGAATGATTGCCTCTTTGGTATTGTCTCTAAAATCGGGTTTTCTAAATCGTAATTCGATAGCAGGAGTAATTTTAGAATACCCTGCATCAGGAGCATAATGGAAATACGAACCAGCTAATAGATACCTTATTGAATATAATTTTCCGGTTCTTCGATTGTCATTAATAATAAAGATACCACCTCCAGATATGTTTTCAGATTTGGTTGAATAGGAGGGAGCAAGATCAAAAATAAAAGGTTTGTCTAAAATTGTTTTATTATGTAAACGTAATCCTGGAGAAAGTCCATCGTATAAATTATAAGTTAATGTGGGTACGTATAGAATTTGATTGTAATAGGGATCTTCTAAATCTTTCATGAATACACATTTAATTGGACGATTATTAGGGAAAAAGCCTTCTAATTTATTCCAATTATTTCGCAAATTGTATTCAGGTACTTCATTGTTGTAATTCAATATGATTTTATCAGCTTGTTTTCTAGGGATCGTAAAAGTACTGTCACACTCTTTTAAATCTAGCCAATCTTTGAATACTATTTCTTTCTTTTTTAATCCATAAATAGGAATTGGAATGGGTAAATCGGTTTTGTTTTTTATTGAAAATGTAATGCTGTCCTTGGTTTTGGAAACTTTAGCGAATTTATAATCAATTAATTCTCTCGAATGTACAATCGTTGAAAAAAACCAATCGATGTTTTTGTTTGTATTTGATTTTAATATGGTTTCAAAATCATTATCAGTAGTTTGTTGGGTTGTATTCAAACTGTAGAATTCACGAATACTTTTTTTGACAATTCCATTTTGAAGGTAATTATCCAAAAAACGAATACTTAAACCAGCTCTATATTTACTAGCTATTTGTTCGTTAAATTTAATGAGATCAGTTTTAGGACTTCCTAACGCTTGGTCTAAATTTTTCCTAGCCATTAGCATATAGAAATAGCTATATTGTTCGTTGAACTTTAGATTAGCTAAATTATAGCTTTTCAGAATTTTAATTTTTGATGCTTTACCAAGCATAGTAACTTGGGCATGATATTGTTCAATATACTGAATCATAGCATCCATTTGAATGGCATCGTAAATCCAATTGTCTTTTCTTGGATCAAGATGTAAACTTGTTTTTAAATAGGTTTCTAAATACGTTTTTAAGAATTTGATTTCAAACAAAAAATCATCTTCAAATGGGTTTAAAAATTGAGGTAATTGATTCAGACCATAAAACGGATTTCGGTCATAATTAGTTTGAGAAACTAGAATTTTTTGATGTGGGTATTTTCCAATGAATTCGTTCGCGAAATTAGCAATTCGATTAATAATGATGATTTTCTGAATATCATCTAATTTTGAAGTGTTAATATCAGTAATAACTTCATTTAAATCGTTGTGGTAACTTTTGAAATTGGATTGGGATTCAATAAATAAACTAAAATCAGTTCTATTGGTATCTTCTAAATAATAACTAGTTTGATTTTTTTCCTCTACTTGATTGGTAATAATTAAATCGGTGGTGAGTATAGCTTCTTTTGGTATTTTAAATTGAATCATGAAATCACAAATTCCGTTTGCAATGTCATCTAAGTTACTGTTGCTATACTTTACAAAGTTTTTGTTTTCATATCTAGCTGGAGTTAAATACCAGTTCTTAAGATTTAAATTTCCATTCGATGCATAGCCATATTTTGTAAACTGATTACTCGGAATTTTAGAATAATAAGTTAGATAAAGTGTTACTGATTTGTAGGGAGCTAGTTTTTCTCTTAAATCGACTGTAATTAAATCAGGATTCTCTTGGCTTCTGTTCCAAGGAAGAAATAATTTATCAAAATTAAGGATAGTTAAATTAGAAGTACCACCTCGTTCAGCATCATTTGCTAAATGAAAACCTCTGTAAAATTCATCAGAAAACCGCCTTGCTAAGGGGGTGTTTTTATTGGAGTAAGCATTATTCCAATCATTTAAAACGATAGAATTGATCGTATCATTTGATTGATTGAAAAATGTAATTTCCTGCTGGATGCTAAGCGTTTTAGTTTCAGGATTTAACTCCACATTCATTTTAGAACGATGTTGAGCCGTCAGCTTAATTGAAACTAATGCAATTAGAAAAAAAAGGACTATTTTAAGAAATGATTTCAACTTATGATGATTTAGCTACAAGGTACAACTTAATAACTGAAAACAATTCAGAAAACGACAACTCAGAACTTAAAAGTTAGGGCTAAGATCAAATTTTTTGTAGAAAGCATCAATAACGGCGACCACTTCATCTTCTGTATCTACAATTTTTATAAGGTCTAAATCAGTAGCGCTAACTGTTTGTTCGCGTTCAATTAAAACTGTTTTAACCCAATCAATTAAACCAGACCAAAAGGCACTACCCACTAATACTATTGGAAAACGACCTATTTTTTTGGTTTGAATTAATGTAATTGCTTCAAAAAGCTCGTCTAATGTTCCAAATCCACCGGGCATTACTACAAATCCTTGTGAATATTTTACAAACATGACTTTTCGAACAAAGAAATAGTCAAAGTTCAAATTTTTATCTCGATCAATATAGGGATTATGATGTTGTTCAAATGGTAATTCAATGTTTAAACCTACAGAAGTTCCTTCTCCCAAATGCGCCCCTTTATTTCCTGCTTCCATTATACCGGGACCACCACCTGTAATTACGCCATAACCTGCTTGGCTAATTTTATAAGCAATTTTTTCAGCTAACAGATAGTACGGATCTCCAGGTTTTATTCTAGCTGAACCAAAAATACTTACACAGGGACCGATTCGTCCCATTGTTTCATAACCATTTACAAATTCAGACATGATTTTGAAAATACCCCAACTGTCATTGGCACGAATTTCATTCCAATTTTTTTGATTTAGTTGTGCTTGAATTTCTTTATCCTCATTTGAATCGTGTAATTTCATACTTCGTACTTTTAATTGCTTTATTTGATTACCGTTGGAATAGTATTGGTTTTAGAATACTAAACTAATTCTTTTTTCAAAAATTGTGCGGTATAACTTTTATTATTTTTTATAATTTCTTCAGGTGTACCTTTAGCAACCAATTGTCCGCCGCCTTTTCCGCCTTCAGGTCCAATATCAATAATGTAATCGGCTAATTTGATAACGTCCATATTGTGTTCGATAATCAAAATCGTATTGCCTTTATCTACTAATTTATTAATCACATCCATGAGTACTCGAATGTCTTCAAAATGCAATCCTGTAGTCGGTTCGTCTAAAATATAAAAGGTATTTCCGGTGTCTTTTTTAGACAATTCTCCAGCTAGTTTAATACGCTGCGCTTCACCACCTGAAAGTGTGGTGCTTTGCTGTCCCAAAGTAATATAACCCAATCCTACTTCCTGAATGGTTTTTACTTTTCTATAAATTTTCGGAATGTTTTCAAAGAACGGAACGGCTTCGTCCACCGTCATGTTCAATACATCCGAAATGGATTTTCCTTTGTATCGAATCTCCAAAGTTTCTCTGTTGAATCGTTTGCCTTGACAAGTTTCGCATTCCACATACACATCGGGTAAAAAGTTCATTTCAATAGTTCGAACTCCTGATCCTTCACAGGTTTCGCAGCGTCCCCCTTTCACGTTAAAACTAAATCGTCCTGCTTTGTAACCACGAATCATACTTTCAGATGTCATCGTAAATAAATTTCGAATCTCTGAGAATACTTCGGTATAAGTAGCTGGGTTGGATCTTGGCGTACGCCCAATCGGACTTTGGTCAATGTCAATGACTTTATCGATGTGTTCTAAACCCTCAATTTTTTTGTAAGGTTGTGGTTTTTTAACTCCGTTGAAATAATAGGCATTCAAAATAGGGTAGAGGGTCTCGTTAATTAAAGTCGATTTACCACTTCCTGAAACTCCTGTCACACAAATCATTTTGCCTAAAGGCAATTCGATGGAAACATTTTTTAAATTATTTCCTGTAGCTCCCGTTAGTTTTAAGGATTTACCATTGCCTTCGCGACGCTTTTTAGGAACTTCGATTTTCATATCGCCATTCATAAATTGCGCAGTAATCGTATTACTTTTTAAAATTTCAGCAGGTGTTCCTTGACTGATAATTTCACCTCCAAATTTACCTGCTCTTGGGCCAATGTCAATCACATAATCGGCACGTTCAATCATGTCTTTGTCATGTTCTACCACTATAACCGAATTGCCAATATCTCTTAATTGTTCCAAAGAATGAATCAATTTTTCGTTGTCTCTTTGGTGTAAACCAATACTGGGTTCGTCCAAAATATACAATACGCCTACCAACTGTGAACCAATTTGTGTCGCTAGTCGGATGCGTTGTGCTTCACCACCTGAAAGGGATTTTGAACTTCGGCTTAAAGCCAAATAATTCAAGCCCACATTCATCAAGAAATCCAATCGGTCTCTGATTTCTTTAATCACTTCTGAAGCGATTGTTTTTTGCTTGTCAGACAAATGTTTGTTTAAATCTTGGAACCAAGCCGTCAAATCTGAAATATCCAAATCGCTTAATTCGGCAATATTTTTATCGTTTACTTTAAAGAATAAGGCTTCTTTTTTCAATCGCGAACCTTCACATTCCGGACATTTTACTTCATCCATGAATTCTTTCGCCCAGCGTTTAATAGTAGCCGAACCACTTTCGTCGTGTTGGTTTTTGATAAAATGAGCAATACCCTCAAAGTCTATTTTGTATTCTCGTGCAACTCCTAAATCTTTTGAATTGATGGTGAATTTTTCTTTTCCACCGTTCAAAATCATTTCCATGGCTTCTTCCGAAATCGTTTCGACCGCATCGGTTAATTTGAAACCGTATTTTTCACCTATGATTTCCAATTGTTTGAAAATCCAAGACGATTTGTATTCGCCCAAAGGAGCAAACCCACCATTTTTGATGGATAATTTAGGATTCGGAATGATCTTTTTACGATTAATTTCATTTATAGTACCCAGTCCATTACAATGCGAGCAAGCGCCTTTTGGAGAGTTGAAAGAAAATAAGTTGGGTTCAGGATTTTGGTACGAAATCCCAGTTGTTGGACACATTAAATTTCTACTAAAATAACGTACTTCGTTAGAATCTTGGTCTAACACCATCAATACATTTTCGCCATGATGCATCGCCGTATTGATGCTTTCTGCCAATCGTTTTTGATTGTCTTCGGTATTTTCAATGACCATTCGGTCGACTACAATTTCGATGTCGTGGGTTTTATAACGGTCTAATTTCATGCCACTGACTAAATCTTGAATTTCGCCATTCACACGCACTTTTAAAAAACCTTGTTTCGTTATTTGTTGGAAAAGTTCGGCATAATGTCCTTTTCTAGCGCGGATAATAGGTGCTAAAATATTGATTCGTTTCCCAGTAAAATCCTGAATAATCAAGTCTTTGATTTGCTCGTCAGAGTACGAAACCATTTTTTCTCCCGTATTGTAGCTGTAGGCATCGGCTCCACGAGCGTATAACAAACGCAAGAAGTCATAGATTTCAGTAATAGTTCCGACAGTCGAGCGCGGACTTTTACTAGTTGTTTTTTGCTCAATGGCTATCACCGGTGAAAGTCCGTCAATTTTATCCACATCAGGTCGTTCCAACCCACCTAAAAACTGTCGTGCATAGGCCGAAAAAGTTTCAACATAACGGCGTTGTCCCTCAGCATAAATGGTGTCAAAAGCCAAAGACGATTTTCCAGAACCCGAAAGCCCAGTGATCACCACTAATTGCTCACGCGGAATTGAAATATCGATATTTTTTAGGTTGTGAACGCGTGCGCCTTGAACGTCAATAGTATTGTCTGTATCTACCATAATTTTTGCAAAAAAGCAAAGTTACCATTTTGATTGATTCTTTTGATACAACACTATAGAAGTTTATGTTAAATAGAGTATAAAAAAAACGCCGTCTTAAAGTTAGCGTTTTCGTTTTCTTTGTGCAATGTAATTTTCAACGGCTTCTCGTGTGGTGAGCCAATTACGACCTTCTTTGTAAGCATCAATTTTCCCTGTTCTTGCCAATAAACTAATGTATTCTTGACCGTACGGCATATTTGGCTCTTGTACTAAATTTGATATTTCAACATATTCAGTATCATTATCGGGTAATGAATTGATATAAATATTCAAAGTGCGTTCCAAAGACTGACACATCAACAAAGTTAGCTTTTGATAATTACCATTATTCGCTTGATTGAGTGCTTCGTAATATTTCTTGCGATCGTTTTTTAAAATGATAGCAGGAGGAAAGCCACAACGCATCAAAAGTAAATTCATAGCTAAACGAACCGTTCTTCCATTGCCATCAAAAAAGGGATGAATCCAAACTAGCTTATGATGAAATACAGTAGCCAATTCAATATCATTCAAATTTAATGGATTGGTATTTACAAAATCAATTAGTTCATCAACTAAATCTGGAACTTTATTGGCATTGGGAGGGGGGAAATTAGCCCCCGATATACGGACTCCTCCATTGCGAATGCGTCCCGCAAAATCATCTTCTATAGATCGTAAAACTAAACCATGTAAGGAAAGTATATCAATACTTCTTAAAGTGTAATTTTCGTTAATGATAGAATACAAATAATCAATGGCTTTGTCGTGATTATGGGTTTCAAAATGCTCTTGTAGCGATTTTCCTTTTATGGTAATGCCTTCTTGTAAAACCATTTGGGTTTCGCGCAAGCTCATTGTATTACCTTCGATGCTATTGGAATTGTAAGTCCATTCGATGGAAAGGCTTTCTCTGATTTTATTCAATGCTATGTTAGGCAGCGGTCTGCTGGATTGCAATTGCTGTTTTTTTTCGTACAATCTTTCAAAGGTGGATTGTAATTCGTCTCTGTATGTTAAATCTATTTTCCACATAATCCCACAAAGATACTTATTATTATCGGATATTGAAAATTTTAAAGCTATCCGATAGTAATTATTCTATAGTCATGGATTTCAATTTGGTACGATAAGCTTCTAAGGCTAACGATTTTGATATAAATCCGTAGTATTTATCGTTTTTAAGTACCGGTAAAAAGGCGACTTCGGTTTGCTCAAATTTATTCATCACCATTTCCATACTATCTTCTGGTGTAATGATTTCTTTTGGATCGGTCATAATTTCTTTGATTTGGGTGTATTTGACACGGTAGGTGTTGAAGATAATTTCTTTGATATCATTGAAATAAACTACGCCCACTAATTCGTTTTCCAAATTCACCACTGCAAATACAACTTGAGTAGAATTAGAAATTAAGTCCACCAATTTGTCTAAATTCTCATTTGGTAATACCGTTAAATAATCGGTTTGAATAATGGAATTAGTGTCTAAGGTAGAAAGTACATTGGAGTCTTTATTGCTAGTAAAAGCATGTCCTTTCTTCGCTAAATTTTTAACATCCATCGAATGTTTTTCAAAGCGTTTTGAAATAGCAAAACTGATTGAAGAAACAATCATTAACGGAATCATCAAGTTATAACCGCCTGTGATTTCGGCAATCAAGAAAATTGCGGTTAGTGGTGCGTGAAACAAACCACTCAATATGCCTGCCATTCCAACTAAAGTGAAATTACTTATCGGTAGTTTGGTTAACCCAACTAAGTTAATCAACTTCGAAAAGAAAAAGCCAACATACGATCCTAAAAAAAGCGAAGGTGCAAAATTTCCTCCGTTACCACCACTACCGATTGTTAGTCCGGATGCAAAAGCTTTAAGCATCATGGTACAACCCACAAAGAGTAAAAGTACCCAACTATTATTTCGAAATCCGCTAAATAAAGTATCTTCTAATAATTGTCCGGGATCATTTTCAGATAAAATTCGGATGCTTTCATATCCTTCTCCAAAAAGGGTTGGAAACACATAAATTAAAATGGCTAAAAGAGTTGAACCAAAAAGCGCTTTTTTATAAGGCCCTAATTTTAACCGACTGAAAAAGTGTTCTACCCGTTGAAAATTTCGAGAGTAATAAATCGAAATTAAACCAGTAAAAACGCCTAATAAAGCATAAAAAGGAATGTTATGATAGTTAAAATCTTCTTGTTGTTTGAACGAAAGTAAAATGTTCTCATCCAATACAATTACTGAAACCAAAGCTCCTGTAGCCGCAGCAATCATAATCGGTGTAAAAGCCGAGATACTGACATCAACTAATAAAACTTCGATTGCAAATAACACTCCGGCAATTGGAGCATTAAACGCAGCAGCAATACCAGCTGCAACTCCACATCCAATAAGTAAGGTTCTGTCTTTGTAACTTAATTTGTATTTCTGTGCAAAGTTAGAACCAAAAGCAGCCCCTGTAATTACAATTGGACTTTCCAATCCAGCAGAACCACCCATACCTACGGTTAATGAGCTGGTGATGATTTGCGCATACATTTGTTTTCTTGGAATTATACTTGCCTTTTTGGCTACTGCATACAAAATTTGAGAAGTCCCTTTTTGAATGGTTCCGCTTAAGAATTTTTTGATAACAAAAACCGTTAGTAAAATCCCAATAATAGGTAAGATACTATTGAAAAAACCTAATTTTAGAATCCGACTTACATAAGTTGCAAAGATAAATACCCAATGGGCAAATGCTTTAAGTACAATTACTGCAAAAGCAGCTGAGATTCCCACCAATACAGCCGATAGAAAAATGAATTGCTTATCGCCCAATTTTGATCTGGACCAAGCAATAGTTTGTTCTATTTTATGTAAAGCTTTATTTAGCATCAGATGATTTTTTCAGCGTGCTAAATTACAATTAAATATTTTTTAAAGCTTCTTTTTTACTCAAAGGCTTTAAATTGGTTTGTAGTACAAATTCCCGAACCGCTTCGGGCTCAGTTTTGGCATATTCTCGCAGCGCCCAACCAATTGCTTTCCGAATAAAAAACTCATTAGAATGGCTGTGTTGAATACAAAGCGATTGCAATAAACGGAAATCAGTTTTTGATTTATAGCCCAGTTGGAACAAAATCACACTTCGATTCAACCACATATTTTCAGCGCTTGAAAAGCGTTTTACAACTGTTGGTATTTCATTGGGGAACTGTTGTAAATAATCGCCCAAAATAAATTTAGAAATGGTATCCACGCTATCCCACCACGAATTGGTAATCAGTAATTTTTCAATCCACTGTATATCTTCTACTTGGTAGTCGTTCTTTAAATTTTTCAGTAGGATTTCGATTCCACAATACTGAAGTTCGCGTTCTTTTTTCAAAAATAATTCCCAACCTATGGCTCTAACATTGCTATTAATTTCAGTTTGGTGTTTTTTACATAACGATTTGAAAATTGCTCTTCTTTCGTCTGTTTTGATTCCAAAAAACGGAAATAAATCTTTCATGTATTTTGCCATGGGCAAAGCATTTTCTGCTTTGGCATTCGCAGCAAATGTGTTTTCTAATTCGGTAATAAAGGTCATAAAATAGGTTTAAAATCCAACAGCAGTATCATCTCCTCTAAAATCAGCACCTCCTTCTAGTTTGCCGTTCGGCAGCACTAAAATCGCATCTACTTTGCCAATTACAGGCGTTGTTTTTTCGTTGATTAAATAGGATTTAGCTTTTAAGACATCCAAAGTTTTAGAATCAAAAGCTTTAGGTTCAAACGTTATAATATCAGGCAACCATTGGTGATGAAAACGAGGTGCATTTACGGCTTGCTGCATACCTAAATTGTATTCGTACACATTTAAGATTGTTTGCAGAACCGAAGTAATAATAGTGGATCCTCCAGGAGAACCCACTACCATAAATAGTTTTCCGTCTCTTTCAACAATAGTAGGCGTCATAGAACTCAGCATTCGTTTTTGAGGAGCAATGCTGTTGGCTTCATTTCCTACTAAACCAAACATATTAGGTTCGCCAGGTTTGGCACTAAAATCATCCATTTCGTTATTCAAGAAGAAACCTAATTCGTCACAATAGTATTTGGATCCAAAACCATCATTAATAGTAGTGGTTGCGGCAACAGCATTTCCAAAAGAATCTACAATAGAATAATGCGTAGTTTCGGTACTTTCAGCATAATTGACTTTGCCTTCTTTTATGTCAGAGGATAAAGTGGCTTTCTCTACATTGAAAGTTGACATTCTTTCTTTTAGATAATTGGCATCCATTAACTCTTTCAGCGGAATTCGAACAAAATCAGGGTCGCCTAAATAGAAACTTCTGTCGGCATACGCTCTTCGTTCTGCTTCTACCAGTACTTGAATGGCTTCGGGAGAATTATGCTCCATTTTTGCCAAATCAAATGGTTCGATCATTTTCATGATTTGAGCCAAACAAATTCCCCCACTGCTTGGAGGCGCCATGGAAATTATTTTTAAGTCTTTGTATCCAAATTCAATTGTATTTCTCCATTTGGCTTCATATTGAGCCAAATCTTCTTTAGTAATGATAGCGCCAATTTTTTTGAAATAGGCTACCAATTTGCTTGCTGTTTCCCCTTTGTAAAATTCCTCTTTTCCATTTTTTGCAATACGTTTCAACGTTTCAGCCAAAGCAGGATATTTGATAGTATCATTTTCTTTGAAAACAGTGGCGAATTTGGTTTTATCTCCATTCGCTTTTATAATGGAAGCGCGATAACTGTTTAAACTTCTTTCTTGTTTTTTAGTAACAATTACTCCTTTTTCTGCTAATTCAATGACAGGTTTCATGATCTCAGAAATCGGAAGTGAACCTAGTTTTTTATGTACTGCAAATACGCCTGCAATAGTTCCAGGTACGCCAATAGCTAAAGGCGAATCGGTACTTTTATCGGGTACTATTTTCCCGTTTGCATCGAGGAACATATTTTTTGTAGCAGACAATGGTGCTTTTTCACGATAGTCCAACGAACCAGTTTCTCCATTGGCTTTGCGATAGACCATAAATCCACCACCACCAATATTTCCTGCATAAGGGTAGGCTACCGCCAAAGCCAATTCGGTGGCGACCATAGCATCAAATGCATTCCCGCCTTTATTCATAATCGCAACGCCAATTTTAGACGCCTCTTCTCGAGCAGAAACTACCATAGCTTTATCTGCAATTAAACCGCTTTGTGCTAAAGTTAAATTGGAAGTAAATAGTAAAATGGAATAATAAATAATACGATAAGTTAACTTCATAATTCGTTGAGTTTATTTTTTGAAAATAGTTGTACTTCATTGTAAAAAAGGAGAAATTCCGCTTCGAATTCATCATAGTGAGCCACCAGTTCTTCGGTGGCAAATCGCATTAAAGATTGATTTTTAGTACGATGGTCCATTTGGCTTAAGATGCGTTCGAGTCCTTGAACAGATTGATAATTGACTAGCCAATTGTATTCCATCATATACGGGAGTAACTGTTGTGTTTTAGGAGTCAGAATCGAATGATTGTCCAACAAAGATTGGTAAAAATGCGCGGAATAATTTTCCAAAGATGCATTAGAATAGACTTTCCAATTTTTAGCTAAAAAATGGTCGTAATACATATCTACGATAACTCCGGAATAGTGATGGTAACGTGAATGTAGTCTTTTAGTGCTTTGTCTGAATATTGGATGTGCATCAGTAAAGGTATCAATCGCTCTGTGGAGTAAAATTCCTTTTTGAATTTCGCTAGAAAAATTCTCATACTGCTTGCCACGAACTCCATCAGCCATAAAATTGCCAATTTTTATCAATTCGTTTTCGCCAGAAAGATGAATGTGCGCAAGGAAATTCATAATACTTTTCAAGTTGTTGCTTTTCAAATATACAAAGTTCAGTTCATAAAAGAATTTCATTTTTAAGAAAAAAGGTACTAATTATATCGTTTTGCTAATTGCGAACTTTTATATTTGTATTTCTAAATAAAAATTTAATTCAGATATAGATGACGTTAATAAAATCAATCTCAGGAATTCGAGGAACAATCGGAGGTAAAGTAGGAGATAACCTGACTCCAGTTGATGCGGTGAAATTTGCTTCGGCCTATGGAACCTGGTTGAAAAATTATTCTGGAAAAGAAAAACTATCAGTAGTAATTGGTCGCGATGCCCGAATTTCAGGACCAATGATTCATAATTTAGTAGTAAATACTTTAGTTGGACTTGGCATTGATGTGATTGATTTGGGATTGTCGACTACACCAACAGTGGAAGTAGCTGTGCCTTTAGAAAAAGCGGATGGTGGAATTATATTAACCGCTTCTCATAATCCAAAACAATGGAATGCCTTGAAGTTATTAAACGAAAAAGGTGAGTTTTTGAATGGAGTAGAAGGGGAGAAAATTTTAGAAATTGCCGAAGCAGAAGCTTTTAACTTCTCTGATGTAGATTCGTTAGGAACTATTGTAGAAAACGATGCCTATATGGATATTCACATTGACGAGGTGTTAAATTTACCTTTGGTGGATGTAGATGCTGTTAAAGCAGCGCAATTTAAAGTAGTCGTTGATGGTGTAAATTCTTCTGGCGGAATTATTATTCCAAAATTATTAGAATTAATGGGAGTGGAAGTAGTAAAACTATACTGCGAGCCTAACGGACATTTTCCACACAATCCAGAACCCTTAAAAGAACATTTGACTGATATTTCAGAATTGGTGGTCAAAGAAAAAGCCCATCTTGGAATTGTAGTAGATCCCGATGTGGACCGTTTGGCTTTCATTTGCGAAGATGGTGAAATGTTTGGAGAAGAATATACCTTAGTTGCTTGTGCTGATTATGTGTTGAGCAAAACACCTGGAAATACCGTTTCTAATATGTCTTCGTCTCGAGCATTGCGTGATGTTACGAATGCGCATAATGGAAGTTACGAAGCTAGTGCTGTAGGTGAGGTGAATGTAGTAGAGTTAATGAAGAAGAATAACGCCATCATTGGTGGAGAAGGTAATGGAGGAATCATTTATCCAGAATTGCATTACGGTCGTGATAGTTTGGTAGGAGTGGCTTTGTTTTTGACACATTTGGCAAACAAAAAAATGTCTGTTTCTGCTTTACGCGCTTCGTATCCTGAATATTATATGAGCAAAAATAAAATTGAGTTAACTCCTCAAATTGATGTGGATGCCATTTTAGTTGCCATGACCGATAAGTACAAAAATGAAGATATTACAACCATTGACGGAGTGAAAATTGATTTCGCTTCAGAATGGGTGCATTTGAGAAAATCAAATACCGAACCTATTATCCGAATTTATACGGAAGCACCTTCACAACAAGAAGCGGATGTCTTAGCATTACGAATCATTGATGAAATTAAAGTAATTGCGGGAATCTAATTCCAATGTGGTTGAAAATAAAAATCCCCTTTCGATACGAAAGGGGATTTTTTTATCTGCGATGTTTCCATCTTTTGTGCGTCCAAAAATAAAATTCTGGTGCTTCCAGAATTTGCTGCTCTACTATTTTTAAGTAGGCATCTGTTATTTCGTAATCAGGAATCGATTTTGGCGAATTACAAATCGGAAGAAAAGTAGCTTCATAAAAACCTCTTTTTACTTTTTTAACCTTGGCAAAAACAACTTCTATGTCATATTTTTTAGCTAACATCTCGGCGCCAGTATGAACTGGAACTTCGATTCCCATAAAATTTTGCCAATGAAATGTTTTATGAACTTGTGGAGATTGATCACTTGCAAGTCCATAAAGACTCATTATTCCATTGCTTTCATTTTCGTTGATTAATGCAATAGTTTTGTCGGTGGTAACTAATTCCGATTTGAATTTGGATCGAATCGCTCTAATTTTTGAGTCGTAGTATTTGTTATTTATTTTTTTATAAACTCCATAACATTTAAATTTTGTACTCTCATTAATGGATAAAAGCCATTCCCAACTGGCATAATGCGAAGCTAATAGAATGATACTTTTGCCTTTGTTTTCATATTCTTTAAGTAATTCAATATTGGTAATAACAAAACGCTTATTCATTTCTTTTGATGAAATCGACATGGTTTTAATCATTTCCAAAAACATATCACACATATGGCGATAGAATTTTTTTTCAATTTGTAAACGATTTTCTACTGTCAATGACGGTAATGCGATAGATAAATTATGGCGAACAATTTTTTTGCGGTAGCCAACAATATAATAAACGATGAAGTATACAAAGTCTGAAAACCAATAAAACACTCTAAATGGAAGTATAGAGATAATCCAAAGGAAGGGAAAACTTAAAATAAAAATTAGGAATTGCATGCAGTTATTTTTGGCAAATATAAATCAAAATAAAATGCGAATTAAAAATTCAGTTGCACAACGTCAATTTATCCGATTCAGTATCTTTACCCTTCATAATAAATGAACTGATATGAATATAATACTAATTGGCCTTATTGCTATTACAGTTTTAATGAGCTTCAAAGGATTTGATGATTTGTCTTTTTTTAGAAAATACGAATTTCATGTTGGAAGCATTCATAAAGGGGAACAAATTAGAATGTTATCATCTGGATTTCTTCATGTGGACCTATCTCATTTGCTATTCAATATGCTGACATTGTGGTTTTTCGCACCATTGGTTCTTTCATATTTAGGAAATTGGACTTTTGTGCTAATTTATATGGGGAGTTTAATTTTCGGAAATTTATTGACCTATGTTTTTAATAAGAACAACTATAGTTATCGTGCCGTAGGTGCCTCAGGAGCAGTTACTGGAGTATTGTATTCAGCTATTTTATTACAACCTGACATGATGCTCGGACTTTTCTTTGTGATTCCGATTCCGGCTTATCTTTTTGGAATTTTGTACTTGTTGTATTCTATTTACGGAATGAGATCTAAAAACGATAACATTGGACATTCTGCACATTTTGGTGGAGCTGTTGGCGGTTACGTAATTACATTAATAGAACAACCGCAGTTACTAGTAGAACATACATTAATGGTTATTTTATTAACCATTCCTATTGGAGTGCTTTTTGTTCTACAACGATTAGGGAAATTATAAAATGAAGATAAAAAAAGTCCTGATGATAATCAGGACTTTTTTTGTGGAGTCGCCGGGAATCGAACCCGGGTCCAAACAAGCAACTAAAGAGCTTTCTACAGGCTTATTTCCTGATTGAATTTTCGATGTTTTGCTAGGCCAGAAACAGCCACAAAACACTTAGTTTCTTTATTTTCGAAAATCGTCCGAAACTAACGAAAATCTAGGTTTATATTTACGATTCCCCTAAATCAAATGCTATAAACCAAAGCCTTTGAGAAGAATCCTGCTTTCCTACCTGGTAGGACGAGGCTAATCTTACTATGATTCAGATTATGCAGCAAGAGCGTAGTTTCCTTCGCCGTGTAAAAAGTGTGAAGCCTTTTATTAACGAGAATTACTTCAGTTCTCGACCTGCTTACTTTTCAATTCGACTTGCTGTCAAAACCAGTCGACCCC